>TARA_R110002167_G_scaffold51679_3_pt1 | contig 172224 bp, 130 predicted proteins | sample TARA_R110002167 | Tara Oceans TARA_R110002167 (sample SAMEA4398238) | marine metagenome | biome: Polar Biome; feature: [MES] marine water layer (ENVO:01000295) within the mesopelagic zone...; material: water (ENVO:00002006), including particulate matter (ENVO:01000060) such... | reverse complement strand
TGACCACTTTATTTTAAATTTGATAATTTAGTCGGACGACAGTAGTTTTTTATAGTAATTTGACCTTCCCTGGTCAGTAAGAATTCCATGTATAAAATGATCTAGCACTGCCAGTTGACACTCCAGCAAACTGAAGTTAGATTTTGATTTTTGAAGGACAAATGCATTTGTAATTTGATCCATTCGCATATAAGCCAATAATTCCGAATCTATTTCCCTTCTAAAATCCCCAGAGGCTTTGCCCTGTTCTAAAACCATAGTGAGGTTTTGAAGTACCTTGGACGTTTTAAACTCACTTATTTTGTTCCAACATTTGGGATAAAATCTTTGGATATCATGCAATAACAATGGATTCATTCTCGTAAATTTCTCCCTTAAATACTTTGTCATCAAAAGTAAATGATCGATGGCACTTACATCTGTTCTTTGCATTTCTTCTATGTCACATTTGTATTCCATGATGGTCTCATCCACAGTCGCGTTGACCAACTCCTCTTTGCTGGAAAATTCTTCGTAAATGGTTTTCTTGGATATACCGGCAAGCTTGGCTATTTCATCCATAGTCACTGCCCTTACTCCAAAAACCAAAAAATTATCCAAAGCCACTCTTATAATGTTTTCTCTTGTTCCCAATTATCGTATGCTGTTTACTTGGTTGGGAAAACTAAAGAAACTATCAAAAGGTTCAAAGTTTTTTCAAAAATTTCTATTCTATTACCTAACCATTTTAACTTCTTTAAAAATAAACTATCAAATTTTTGAAAAAAGCTTGATTTAAGTTAGGAAAACCCTTTTTTCATTTATCTCAAAATCCGGACAACAGATTCTTTTTTTGCCAATTATAAGACCTAATCAAAGACATTTTTTTTAATATTAAAGTTATCACAATGAAAACCCTTTCCTTACTCACTTTCTTCTGCGAAATTTTAAAACCAATTTTGTACATTTGCCCATTCAAAAAAAGCTATCGATCCCTTTATGAAGATTTTGTTTTTTCAATCCCCGGAGAAGACCATTTACGCTTTGGAAACCAATGAAGCGTACAAAAACAATGAGCTTGAGAAATTAAACTGGCTATTTGGAGGTGCTGTCCATTTGGAAGACCTTAAAATTTCCGGCGAGTTTATTGGTCCAAGAAAGGAAATGATCACCCCTTGGTCTACCAATGCAGTTGAAATAAGCCAAAATATGGGAATTAAAGGGATTCTTAGGATCGAAGCCTTCTATCCGTGGATTGAAGGTAGTTCTTTTGACCCTATGCTTCAGCGATTGTACAAAGGACTTGACCAAGAAGTTTTTGCAATTGCTAAAACCCCGGATCCGATACAATATATCGAAGATATCCACACCTACAATGAAAAAGAAGGGCTGGCTTTAAGTAAAGAAGAGGTAGCTTATTTAGAAGGTGTAAGCCAATCATTGGGACGACCATTGACTGACAGTGAAGTGTTTGGATTTAGCCAGGTAAACTCAGAACATTGCAGGCACAAGATCTTTAATGGCACCTTTATACTGGATGGAGAGGAAAAATCCATGACCTTATTTCAGTTGATCAAGGCAACCTCCAAGGCCAATAAAAATGGAATCGTTTCTGCTTATAGTGATAACGTTGCTTTTGTAAAAGGCCCTAAAGCTTTACAATTTGCGCCAAAATCTTCAGAAAAGGCAGATTTTTTTGAGATTAAAGAAATAGATACCGTGATTTCACTGAAAGCCGAAACCCATAATTTTCCTACCACAGTAGAGCCGTTTAATGGTGCTGCTACGGGTTCAGGTGGGGAAATCAGAGACCGGATGGCAGGTGGTACCGCCTCAATTCCTTTGGCAGGTACAGCAGTATATATGACTTCTTATCCAAGATCAGAAGCCGGAAGAAGTTGGGAAAAGGACCTTGAAGAGCGAAAATGGCTCTATCAATCCCCAATGGACATCCTTATTAAAGCGTCTAATGGTGCCAGTGATTTTGGAAATAAGTTTGGTCAGCCCATCATTTGCGGAAGCCTAATGACTTTTGAGCACAATGAAGGTGAGCTGCATTGGGGTTTCGATAAAGTCATTATGCAGGCTGGAGGAGTTGGGTTTACAGCAGCCCCTTATAGTCTTAAAAAAGCTCCCGAAAAAAGTGACCGTATTGTCCTGATGGGCGGCGACAATTATAGAATTGGTATGGGAGGATCTGCAGTTTCCTCACTAAACACCGGTGAATTGAGCCTTTCTCTGGAAATGAATGCCATTCAGCGGTCAAATCCAGAGATGCAGAAAAGGGTATCAAATGTCATCAGGGCTTTGGCTGAAAGTGACGACAACCCTATTATTTCTATCCATGACCATGGAGCAGGTGGCCACCTGAATTGCCTTTCAGAGTTGGTGGAGAATACTGGTGGAACCATTAATTTGGAAAAATTGCCCGTTGGGGACCCTACCCTTTCTGCCAAAGAAATCATTGGAAATGAGTCCCAGGAAAGGATGGGATTGGTAGTAAAAGACATTCACATTGACAAGATAAAAAAGATTGCTGACCGAGAAAGAGCGCCGTTTTATAATATTGGCCAAACAACCGGGGACATGCAATTCAAATTTGAAAACACCCAGACTGGAGAAAAGCCTGTTGATTGGAGTTTGAATCATATGTTTGGGTCTTCCCCAAAAACTGTTTTGGTGGACAAAAAAGCCAACCAAAATTTTAAAGCACCAGAATACAATGTTCAGGATTTTGAGCAGTATTTAACCAATGTGCTGCAATTAGAAGCAGTGGCTTGCAAAGACTGGCTCACCAACAAAGTAGACAGGTCGGTTACGGGTAGGGTGGCCAAGCAACAGACAACTGGCGAACTTCAGCTTCCATTGAATAATGTGGCAGTAATGGCCATGGATTATTCAGGAAATAAAGGAATAGCTACTTCCATTGGCCATTCTCCTATAGCCGCTTTGGTAAGTCCTGAAGCCGGCTCCCGATTGGCAATTGCAGAAGCACTTACCAACTTAATATGGGCTCCACTAACCGATGGACTTAAAGGGGTATCCCTAAGTGCCAACTGGATGTGGCCAGCCAAAAACGAAGGAGAAAATGACAGGTTATACCGGGCAGTTGAATCCACTAGTGATTTCGCTATCGCTTTGGGGATAAACATTCCTACTGGAAAAGACTCCTTGTCCATGACCCAGAAATACCCAGGTGGCCAAACAGTAAAATCTCCCGGTACTGTTATCATTTCCACGGTTGGAGAATGTTCGGACATTAAAAACGTTATTTCTCCTAGCTTGAAGGCTACCTCTGAATCAACATTGCTATACATAGATTTGTCAAAGGATGAAGCAAAATTGGGAGGCAGCTCCTTTGCCCAATCACTCAATAAAATTGGAAATGAAGTACCGAACATAAAGGATGCAGCCTATTTTAAAAGTGCCTTTGCGACCATTCAAGACCTTATCAAGCAAAATAAAGTACTAGCGGGTCATGACATTTCATCCGGTGGTTTGATCACTACCTTATTGGAAATGTGTTTCCCTAACCAGAATACCGGGATAGATATTCATACTTCAAATCTTAAGGAAAAAGATTTGATCAAAGCATTATTTGCAGAAAATCCGGGCTTGGTCATTCAGGTAAAGGATGCGGCAGATGTCTCTTCATTCTTGAATTCACAAGGAGTGTCTGCTGTGGAAATTGCAACTGTAAATGCTTCAGGCACCGTTCAAATTGAGGGTTTAAATAAGTCATGGGAAGTATCAGTGTTGCGGGATATTTGGTACAAATCCTCCTATTTATTGGATCAACAACAGTCCGGAAAAGACCTGGCCAAGGATCGATTTGACAATTATAAAAATCAACCTTTGAATTTTAGTTTTCCAGAGAATTGGAAAGGAACCTATGAAGCATTAAGCTTGGATCCAAACCGAAAAACAGCTACAGGTGCCAAAGCAGCGATTATTCGTGAAAAAGGAGTCAATGGAGATAGAGAGATGGCTTATTCCTTGTGGTTGGCAGGCTTCGATGTCAAAGACATCCACATGACTGACCTTATTTCCGGAAGGGAAAACCTTGAAGATGTAAACATGATCGTCTTTGTGGGTGGCTTTTCAAATTCCGATGTTCTTGGTTCTGCCAAGGGATGGGCAGGAGCTTTTCTTTACAATGAGAAAGCTAAAAATGCTTTGGATAATTTTTATGCTAGAAAAGACACTTTGAGTTTAGGTGTTTGTAATGGATGTCAGCTAATGGTTGAATTGAACCTTATCAATCCTGAGCATGAAAAGAAAGCCAAAATGCTACACAATGACAGCAATAAATTTGAATCAGCTTTTGTAAATGTTACCATTCCTAAAAATGATTCCGTTATGTTTGGCACCTTATCAGGTCAGCGATTGGGTGTTTGGGTGGCACATGGAGAAGGTAAATTTTACCTTCCTGAAGAAAAAGACAGCTACAATTTTGGTATGGAGTATTCTTACGGTGCATACCCCGGTAATCCTAACGGATCGGATCACAATGTTGCAGGACTGGTATCAAAAGATGGACGTCATCTTGCGATAATGCCTCATATAGAGCGGGCAATTGCACCTTGGAACTGGCCTTACTATCCGGAAGATCTTCAAAAAGAAGACGTAAGCCCATGGATAACTGCCTTTATCAATGCAAGAAATTGGGTTGCTGAGAAAATTTCTCATTAAAAACTTAGTCTAGTTTTTTGATATTTACCGACTTTTTGTCTATGACAGAGGGTCGGTTTTTTTTTTGTTTCTTTATTGGGTGCATTTTTTCCTTAGCTCCAAAAATTAAATTATCCCGGATTATGCAATAGGATCTCCTGAATTCCTACAGGAAATGTTGCAATCTCAAGAAGATCAGGCTGTTTGGATATTTTGGCAGGGCACTTCTATAGTAAAATTATAGACAGGAAAGAAGTGGCTGATTTTGAAGCGATTTCGTCTATGCATATTTCTGACTTAAGAATGGATCAGAAATTGCAGCATCAGAAAGCTATCGATTCAACCAACCTTTTATTGATTTCTCAGTTGGTTTAACGAAGAAAACTTATCAAACGATCAACAAAAATTAAAAAATATGCAAAAGCAACCACTTTTAGAATCCCTTACCATAGGAGATTTAACATTGGCCAACCGACTTATAATGGCCCCTATGACCCGAAGCAGGGCAGACAATCAAGAAAAAGCCCCCACTGATTTACATGCCGAATATTACAAACAAAGAGCCTCAGCAGGGCTTATCATTACTGAAGGTTCTCAAATTTCTCAAGAAGCTGTCGGCTATATCAATACTCCAGGAATCCACAGCAAGGCTCAAGTAGAAGGTTGGAAAAAAGTGACAAAGGCCGTACATGATGAGGGTGGGAAAATATTCATACAGTTATGGCATGTAGGACGGATTTCACATCCTGATTTCCATGAAGGAAAACTACCTCTAGCCCCCTCTGCCATAAACCCCAAAGCGAAGTCCTTTACACCTAAAGGATTTAAGGATACTGTCACTCCTAAAGAAATGTCAATCCCGGAGATTAAGCAAACCATAGAAGATTTTAAGAATGCTGCTTCAAATGCATGGGAAGCGGGATTTGATGGAGTAGAAATTCACAGCTCCAATGGTTATTTATTGCATCAATTCTTTAGTCGAACTTCCAATGTAAGACTCGATGAATATGGTGGAAGTATCGCCAATAGATCCAAAATCTTGTTTGAAATTATCGATGCTATTAAAGAGGTGATTCCTGAAAACAGAATTGGCCTAAGGTTAAACCCCTCACTAAATGGTATTTTTGGTATGACCATGGACGAAGAAAGTATACCTACCTTTGACTACATTATAGAAAACCTCAACAAGTATAACCTGGCATACTTGCATCTTTCAGAACCATTTAATGATGTTTCAGATATTCCCTATGCAGAAACAGAAATTGCCAAGAGATATCGCCCGCTCTTTGACGGGAAATTAATTATCAATGCCGGATTTGATCAACAAAAAGGAAACAACTTTATCTTGGAAGGATTGGCGGATGCGGTCGCCTACGGTAAATTGTTTATTTCCAACCCTGATTTGCCCGAGAGGTTTGAAAAAAATGCAGCATTAGCGGATTGGGACGAGTCTACTTTTTATACCCCCGGTGAAAAAGGCTATACAGACTATCCCAAAATAAATTGAAGATAAGCTTGTATATATTCAAACTGTAAGAATGGGTATTTTCATGATCTACTCTTTCAACCTCACCCTATTCAAGCTATGGTGAGGTTTTTTTCATTTTCAATGCATTACATTTCTATTTACGCTAAAGTTTGATCCTTATAAAACCTTTACCTCTCCTTGCCCCAGGTCGCGGAATTGGCGATTCATTTGAGGAACCAAAAAACTATTTAAATGGTTTTTTTACCCAATACAAAATACTATGAAATACTCAATTTTAGATTTAGCCATACTTAAAGAAGGACATGATGCTGCTGATGCCTATAGAAGATCTTTGGATATAGCCAGGCATGCGGAATCATGGGGATATAAGCGCTTTTGGTTAGCAGAACATCACAACATGCCATATGTGGGAAGTTCAGCACCTACAGTATTAATGGGCCATATTGCAGGAGGAACGAAATCTATTAGGGTGGGTTCCGGAGGTATAATGTTACCCAATCATAGTCCCTTAATGGTTGCCGAACAGATTGGAACTTTGGAAACGCTTTACCCAGGCAGGATTGATCTTGGATTGGGCCGAGCTCCGGGAACCGATCAAAAAACGGCTGCGGTTTTAAGAAGAGGCCGGTTAGAAACGGTTCAGGAGTTTCCTCAGGATTTGGAAGAATTGCAAATGTTCTTCTCTGAGGACAACCTAGATGCTCCTGTTCGAGCTTATCCTGCTGAAGGGCTTGATGTGCCGGTTTATCTGTTAGGCTCAAGCATGGACAGCGCCGTTCTCGCCGCAAAAAAAGGACTTCCTTACGTTTTCGCAAGTCATTTTGCCCCTACCTATTTCAGCCAAGCAAGTACTTATTACAAACAAAATTTCAAAGCAACCTCACAAAGCAGCCTTCCTTATTTGATAGCCTGTCTTAATATAATTGTTGCGGATACGGATGAAGAAGCAGCCTATTTGGCAACATCCTTTTACCAAATGGCTTTAGGAATCATTAGAGGGAGATCCTACCCTCTTTCTCCGCCGGTAAAAGACATGGATGATATATGGAGTCCTCAAGAGGAAGCTGCCATCAAACACATGATGCAATATGCATTCATAGGCAGCTATGAAAAAGTCAGCAAAGAATTAGAAGTCTTTATAGAAAGACACGATTTAGATGAAGTAATGGTCACCACCAATGTATATGATCATGATAAAAGGCTTAAATCTCTTCAATTTACTGCCAAGGCTTTTCAATCACTCAGTCGTCAAAATCAATTGTAACCTTTCTAATTTATACGCATCAAATAGGTGAAGTTAAATTCACCTATTTTTTTTGTCCTACTTATTAAACAGCTTGATATTAAGCTTAAATCAAGCATTTTTACAGGATATCCAATACTTTTTGATCTTAGAACCCCAAGCTTCAGACTTATATGTGGCTAGCCGGAATACTTAGCAAGCATTGTAAACCCCTCAAAATTAAGCCGGACTCTAAAAAGCAAATTATTTTTTTTGATTTTTTTTCCATGATGCTGTGATTATTTTACTAAAATAACGAATTACTAAGAAAAGTAATCTCAATGACAGTTTCAGAAAATAAGCTTTCGGATTCCTTCTTACAACACCTCGCTGACAACAAAGGCATACTTTACAAAGTGGCCAGAACTTATAAGCGTGACGAGGAGGAAGTAAAAGACTTAATTCAGGAGATCACTATTCACGTCTGGAAGGCTTATCCCGGTTACAAACCAAATTTGAAATTTTCAACATGGCTTTATCGAATCGCATTAAATGTCGCCATATCCAGTTACAGAAAAGAAAGCAAAAGGGCTGCTATAAACACCATGATGGATGATAGGTTTGTGGAGATTGCTGCTCCCGCAGATACAGCTCAAAATGAAAACGTCCAACAGCTTTATGCTCTTATAGGTGAGTTCAAGCATTTTGACAGAGCATTGATGCTGTTGTATCTGGAAGAAAAAAGCTATGCGGAGATCTCCTCAATTATGGGGATAACGGTTTCAAATGTGGCAACAAAACTCAATAGATTAAAAAACATCTTAAAAGAAAAATTCACTTCATTAAATCAAAAGTAAAATGGAAGAGCAAAGCATTCAAAATTTATGGAAAGTTCAAAACAGTAAAATTGAACAGGTAATTCAACTAAATACCAAAATATTAAAATACCAAGTAAGCCAACGCTCGCGTAAAGCGCTTTTTGGGCTTAAAGCCGAAAAAGTAACAGGTTTAGTATTCGGAACCATTTATATTGCAATATTAGCAACCATCCTTTCCTACACAATTAAAAATCAACCCTTTACCAATCCGCTCTTTATGCTTTCAATTGGGGCCATATTCTTAACCAATATTAAGGTAGTATTGGATTATGCAAAGCACTTGGTCATGGCCAACCAAATTGATTTTTCCGGTCCTGTTGTTTCTATTCAGCAAGAATTATCAAACTTAAAGTTAAACTTGGTTAACAACATGCGCTATTGGTACTTTCAGCTACCATTTTATACCCTTCTACAGATTGGCTTTATTGATTTTACGGGAGAATTCCCCATGGCATGGGTCGTCATACAAGGTTGTTTCACCCTATTATTAGCTAGCATTTCCGGATGGATATTTATTCGCATGAAACCAAAAAACATTGCAGATAAAAAGGTCAATTGGTTAATTAACTTAGCAAGTGGAAAGCAAATTGATAAGGCAGCCAAACACTTAGAGGAGCTAAAGTCTTACCACTTGTAAAAATCTATCGAATAAATAAGACCGATTTGGGATAAAAATTAGCTTATATTAAGGCAGTTTCAGTGCCTCTTGGTCTCTGCACCCCCTGAATTAGGTAATAAACCCAATAATAAAGTCTATCAATACAATCAGTCTTTATCCATTGAACCGCGAAGACTAAGGCTATCCTGTCTGCCAATAGGCAGCTTTTAGGCAGACAGGTAAATAAAAAACAGCCAAAAAAATTGATTTAAGCTAACCATAAAAGAACCAATGTATTTTCATGGTTCATCCCAATGTTATGCTAAGCAATATCGATTTCGAAAATCAGCTTCCGGTACTAAATTTTAGATCAACTATACCTGATAGAATGTTTGTTGTTTTTATGAGATAAAATTACCAGTTTGTGTGCTGTTTCAAATTTAATCTTGTAAAATACTTCAGGAGGGCAAATGAAAACAACATTGAGGCTTCCTGATAAATCCACCAAAATAAATAACCATATGATGAGAAAGTTGCTTCTCTTGTTTTTTGTAATTGCCGGTATAACTTCTTCCCAAGGCCAAACCACTTCCCCTTTTGGAAATGTGGTACTCACATCCAATAGTGGAAATACTCACGTTCAGGTAAAACAAAATGGGGACCTACATGTAAATGTTGCTCCGAATGATGCTACAAAATTTAATGAAGATGGCTTTGTTCATTATAGTGATTTTGGTGCAAAGGGAGATGGTAAAACCGATGACATCAATGCCATTGCGGGTACTCATGCCTATGCCAACCAACATGGCTTATCCGTAAAAGCAAATAACGGCGCCAGCTACTATATAGGAGGTAAAGACCGAACAGCTTATATTCAAACCGATACAGATTTCGGAACAGCTACTTTTATTATCGATGATAAGGATGTAGAGAATATCAAAGCTTCTGTTTTCATAATAAACTCCAATTTAAAACCCTATAAACTTGAAGGCATCACTTCTTTAAAGAAAAATCAAAAGAAAATAAAAGCCAACCTTACCGGCCCCTCGCTGATAAATGTCACCAATGACAATGTAAGACACTATATCAGGTATGGTTTAAATCAAGACAATGGCTCTTCTCAAACTGATATTTTTGTAGTAGATGAAAATGGAAAAGTAGATATGAACGCCCCTATCATATGGGATTTTGAAAATATCACAGAGATCACTGCACTTCCAATTGATCAGGAAACTCTAACAATAAAAGGTGGCCGTTTTGTTACCATCGCTAATCAGGCAGTTTCAAAATACAACTACTACAGTCGAAATATAACCGTTAGGCGATCAAATGTCACAATTGATGGACTCGTGCACCAAGTCAAAGGTGAAGGCGAGCATGGTGCGCCATATGGAGGTTTTTTAAGTATACGTAACTGTGCCAACGTGACCGTGAAAAACACCGTATTAACAGGTCATAAAACCTATAAAACCATTGGGTCAGTGGGAAAACCCGTATCCATGGGTACCTATGACATCTTGGTGGGGCATGCCCTCAACGTATCTTTTATTAACTGTAGTCAATCAAATGATATTGACGATCGAACTTACTGGGGGATAATGGGCTCCAACTACTGCAAAAATCTCCTTTTCGATAATTGCACCTTCTCTAGGTTTGATGCACATAAGGGAGTAGCCAATGCAACAATTAAAAACTCCACCTTGGGCCATATGGGAATCAATGCAATCGGATCAGGCACTTTTTTGGTGGAAAACTCTACCCTTCAAGGGGGAAGCCTTGTTAATCTACGCTCCGATTACGGGAGTACTTGGCAAGGGGAGTTAATCATTAAAGACTGTACTTTTGTTCCGAATGGTGGCCGTAAGAGCAACGCTTCATTGATCGGCGGATCTTATTCCGGTCAGCATGATTTCGGCTATACTGCTTATATGCCGGAGAAAATCACAATAGAAAACCTACACATTGATGATTCAAATCACACAGAAGACTACAAAGGACCAACCATATTTTCTAATTTCAATGCCAAAAAAACAGATGAATCCTATCAGGAAAAATTCCCCAACGTAATAACTAAAAAAGTTATTCTTAAAAATGTTACCACCGAAAGCGGCAAAGAAATTAGCTTAAGTCCCAATAAATTTATGTTCAATGATGTGAAAGTTATAACCAAATAAATTCCTTTTAATTTTCACTCCCAAATATTACTGTGGCTCTCCCCTTATTTGAGGCAAGCCCATTACAAGCACCCTGAAAACTTGATTAAGATTTCAGGGTGTTTTTTTTAGCAACAAACCGAGATTTCATTGGGAGTCAATTTGAAAATAAGCTCTCCAATCAATGACCCTTCTCATAATTAAATGCTGATTTGGTATAGGAAACATTAAGAACTTTGTAAACCAAATAACATTAGGACCTTAGGAGATTTTTTCATGATTTTGTAATGGTGAGCCTATCTATCGACAGACAGGACAGAAAAGTAGTTGCTGATTATTAAAATGATTTCAAACTAAAATAGGTAATCCATTCCTTATTTTGAGTTAAACCCAATTTGGAATCCCTGTCTTTAAGGAATTTATTTTTAGGATAAAATTAATTTATTTTATCAATAAATTTTTTTTCGTCAATTTCTCACACCAGCTAAAATCGGCCTAGAGACGAAATTAAAGGCTATTTTTTCTTATTTAATTACTATCAAAGCCATACAACGACCGATCAAACTAACTATATTCCTTTCATCAAAGATTTTGTTGGAATACTTTTTGATTACCTGATAAATCTAAACATTCAAATGGTTAATAAACAGCTTAACTGACCACTAGAATTTAAAATTTTATATAAATAATGAGACTATTTAAATCAAAATTCAACGAATACATTTTGTTGACATCATTAATCCTAGTAATTTCTTTGGCAAATTATTCTTGTGACAGTAAAGGAGAGCAGGTAGAAGTAGAAACACTTTCATTGCCTGTAACCACTGTGAAGAAGGATTCTGCAATCACTACATTCGAGTATCTAGGAGCCATTGAGGGTAAAGTAAACGTTGAAATTCGTCCCCAGGTTGAGGGGTTATTGGATAAAATCCATGTGGATGAGGGCGATTTTGTAGAGAAGGGTCAATTGTTGTTTAGCATAAATGCTTTGCCCTATGTGGAAAGGCTAAAAAATGCGCAGGCAGCAGTGGAAGTTGAAAAAGCCAAACTAGAAAACGCAAAGATCGAGATGGAAAGGCTACAACCTTTAATAGACCATGAGGTGATTTCCGAGGTACAGATGAAGACCGCCCAATCGAATTATGAAGTAGCCAAGGCCTCTTTGGCGCAAGCAGAAGCCTTGAAAGCAACGAGTCAGATCGATATGCAATTTACGCAAATTAAGGCCCCGGTAAGCGGTTACATAGGGTTGATACCTATGCGCGTGGGTAATTTAGTTGCCAAAGGTGATGATGAGCCGGTAACCACCTTATCTGATATCAGTGAGGTCTACGTTTATTTTGCAATGAGTGAATCCAACTATCTTTTTTACAAGAAAATGAAGGAAGATTCTACTGCACGGCGATTAAACCCAAATGTAAAGTTAATCTTGGCTGACGGAACCATCTATTCTGAGGAGGGGGTGATTGATGCTGATGCCGGGCAAATAGATAGAAACACCGGTGCCATCACCTTAAGAGCGAAATTTGACAACCCGGATAAATTATTGAGAAGTGGTAATACAGGGAAAATAATTTTGGAGCAGATCCATCCTGATGTGCTCATGGTACCTCAACAATCGATTACCAAAATTCAAGACAAGAACTTTGTATTTATTTTAAAAGCTGACTCTACAGTGGAAAGAAAAGAGGTGAAAATCAACGGGAAAGCAGGGCAAAATTTCATCTTGAACGAAAATAATATTTCTGAAGGGACAACCATTATACAATCGGGAGTAAACAAAATTAAGGATGGAATGAAAATAGAGGCCTATCAGCAAGTGCCAACGCCTTAAGTTTTCCCAATTGCCATAATTTAACTACAACCAACTTTTATATCTATGATTAAGAAAATCATTGAAAGGCCTGTCCTGGCTTCTGTTATATCGATATTAATAATTATCGCAGGACTGATTAGTTTAATGCGATTGCCGGTGACAAGGTTTCCGGACATTGCTCCCCCAAGTGTTCGAGTAGGGGTTAGTTACCCTGGTGGAAATGCAGAAACAGTAGCCAAATCTGTGCTTCTTCCTTTAGAAGAGGCGATTAATGGGGTTGAGAACATGACCTATATCCGCTCTAAAGCTACCAATTCAGGGCAGGGAAGTATCAATATATTTTTCAAGCCGGGTACCGATCCGGATATTGCAGCTGTCAACGTACAAAATAGTATTTCCCGAGAAATTGGAGAGCTCCCACCGGAAGTTATTCAAGAAGGAATCTCAGTTGTAAAAAGGTTAAGCGGTAATATTATGACCATAAATATTATCGCCGAAGGTGAAGACTCCCCTTATAATGAAACATTTATCCAGTCCTATTCCAGAATTAACGTAAAACGGGAATTGTTAAGGGTTGAAGGGGTAGCGCAAGCGTCCTTTGTTGGTAGAAGAACTTATGCCATGAGAGTATGGCTAAACCCTGAAAAGCTGGCTTTATATGGGTTGGTCCCGCAAGACATTACAAGCCAAATCAACGACCAGAATTTTGAAGCAGCTCCCGGCAGATTTGGGGAAACATCTGAGGAGATTTTTGAAACAATTATTAAGCACAAGGGTCGGTTCAGTACTCCAGAGGAATATGAAAATATAGTTATCAAATCAAACAAAGATGGATCTATATTATATCTTAGAGATATTGCCCGTGTAGAGTTGGGAGCCTCTAACTTGGGAAGTGACAACACGGTCAATGGCAAGGCTGCGGCCACGATTAACATTACTCAAACCAGTGATTCCAATGCCAAAGAAATTGATCAGAATATTAGGGAAGTAATGGAGCGAATTTCAAAAAATTTCCCTGAAGGGATTACTTATGAAATATCCTATTCTGTAAGGAATCAAATTGATGAATCGATCAATCAGGTAGTCTTAACCATTATAGAAGCCTGTATTCTTGTCTTTATCGTAGTATTTGTCTTTTTGCAGGACTTGAGATCCACGATTATCCCTGCCATTGCGATACCCGTTTCACTGATAGGTACTTTCTTCTTTTTACAGTTGCTCGGTTTTTCAGTTAACGTCTTGACCATGTTTGCTCTGGTTCTTGCCATTGGAATTGTAGTAGATGATGCCATCGTAGTGGTGGAGGCTGTTCACCACAAGATGACCCATAGTAAATTGCCTGCAAATAAAGCCACAATTGCTGCTATGAATGAGATTTCAACAGCAATTATTTCAATAACCATAGTAATGGCCGCCGTTTTCGTACCTGTAGGCTTTATGGAAGGACCCGTAGGTTTATTTTACAAGCAATTTGCCTATACCCTAATATTTGCCATACTCATATCTGCCCTAAACGCTCTGACGCTTAGCCCTGTCTTATGTGCATTAATGTTGAAGCCTGCTGAAGAATATGAGGATAAAAATGCAAGCAAATTTGGCAGGATAAAACGCAGAGTTTTCACCGCTTTTGAATCCGGTTTTGATGCCTTTACAAACAAATACATTTCCTTGGTAACCCACCTGCTAAAGAGAAAATGGATACCATTAAGTGCTTTGGTTATACTATTGGTTTTGACGGTATTAATGTTTAGAAGTACACCTAGCGCATTTATTCCCTCCGAAGACGACAGTTTTCTAACTTATTCTCTTACCATGCCTCCGGGTTCATCCTTGCACAGAACCTCAGGCCCAATGCAACAAGTGGACTCTATCCTTAGAAAACACCCTGCGGTAAAAAGTGTCAATAGTATTTCAGGATTTAATGTTATGGAAAATGCCCCCAGTCCATCTTTTGGGATGGGATATATCAACCTTAAACCTATTCATGAAAGAGGCGAAATTCAAGAGCTTGATGCATTGATTACAAACTTAATCAGTGAGCTATCTCATATTCCTGAAGCAAACATTAATGTATTTGCCAGACCTACAGTTCAAGGTTTTGGAGAGTTCTCAGGTTTGGAAATGATCATTCAAGACCGGGTAGGAGAAAACTTTACAGAGTTCAATGATGCAGCTGATAAATTTATCGCAGAATTGAATGAAAGGCCGGAAATTGAAAATGCCTTTACCACTTTCAATGCCAACTTCCCCCAATACCAAATGAACATTGATTATGTGAAAGCAAAAAACATGGGGGTAAGTGTTCAAAATATGATGCGTTCAGTACAAGCTTATTTTGGAAGGCTACAATCAGGTGATTTTAACCGTTTTGGCAGGCAATACAGGATTTTTGTTCAGGCTGACATTCCCTACCGAACAGAGAAAAAATCTATGGATGCCATCTTTGTCCGTAATAATCTTGGGGAAATGGTGCCTGTTAACACCATGGTTTCACTTGAAGAAGTAAATGGACCTGAAATTGTAAATCGGTATAACTTGTTTAATTCGATTACTATCAACGCTACTCCTGCCGATGGCTACAGTACCGGAGATGCAATGAATGCCATTGAAGAAATAGCCGCAGAACTTCCTACAAATTACAGTTACGAGTGGACAGGTATGAGTTTAGAAGAAAAAAAATCAGGTCTACAGACGGCAATTATCTTTATTCTAAGCATTGTCTTTGTATTCTTTCTACTAGCTGCTCAGTATGAAAGCTACTGGTTGCCATTTGCTGTATTGCTTTCCATACCATGCGGGCTTTTAGGTGTTTTTGTAGCCATTAATCTTGCAGGCATAGACAATAATATTTATGTGCAGGTAAGTATTATCATGCTCATAGGTTTGTTGGCCAAAAATGCCATACTGATTGTAGAGTTTGCCGCTCAAAAAAGAGCGCAAGGCCTTAGTATTTTTAATGCTGCGGTAGAAGCTGCTCGATTAAGAATACGTCCCATCATTATGACGTCATTTGCTTTTATCGCTGGTTTGATTCCTTTAATGCGAACCGTGGGAGCTTCTGCCCAAGGTAATAAATCTGTAAGTATTGGAGCTGCAGGAGGAATGCTATTCGGCGTAATCTTGGGAATTTTTATAATTCCTACGCTCTATCTGATCTTCCAGACTTTACATGAAAAAACCAGCAGAAGGTTAAGTAAAAACAAGCCCGTAGAAGCCTAAAAAATTAAAAATTATGCCAATTAATCTTAAAATAAAACCCAGTACTTACGTCTCACTTTCCCTAATTATGTTGGTGATGATGACAATCTGGGGTTGTAAATCAGGAGAAAATTATGTGCAGCCGGACTTGAATCTTCCGGCCACATTTAAATCTCTATCAAGCAATCAATCGGATAGCACAAAAAATGACACTTCCAATATTGGAAAACTAGCATGGAGGGAGTTTTTTGAAGATAGTACGTTGTTGGATTTGATTGATAAAGGATTAAAAAATAACCTATACCTACAACAAGTTCAAAAAGAAACAGAAATTGCCAATGAAGGTTATAAGCAATCTAAGGCAAATTTTTTACCTCAACTTACTGCTATTTTAGAAAAGAGAGATGACAGGTATTCCGAGAACTCCTCCACCAGAGAAAATGTCAAGTACTATGAAAACAAGGAGATTCCCAACCAATGGTACTTAGCCAGAGCCAATAATCTAGCAGCTGTTCAATCCAGCTGGGAAATTGATTTGTGGGGTAAACTCAGGCGACTAAAGGAAGCCAACCAGGCACAGTTGAGACAAAGGGAGGCTTTTACAAAAGCTGTACAAACAGATCTAGTAGCTGAAATCGCAACTTCTTACTATCGGCTGCTCATGCTTCAAGAGCAGAAACAAGTTGCTGAATACAACTTAAGATTGAATGATTCCACTCTTAGCATTGTAAACCTTCAATACAGAGCAGGTGAAGTTTCATCATTGGCCATTACTCAAACAGAGTCCCAAAAACTTATCTCTGCCTCCTTGGTACCCCAAATTGAGCGAGAACTTGAGGTTCAGAAAAACAGGTTAAACGAGTTATTGGGTGAATACCCCAAAGATTCATTGGAAGTTCTCAGGGGGTTAGGAGACACCAGACTGCTAAGTGAAATTGCTGTGGGGGTTCCTTTTGAGCTAATTCAAAATCGACCGGATGTTAAAGCCGCTGAATTGGCTTTAATAGAGGCGAATGCTCAGGTGGGCGTTTCACAAGCCATGCGATATCCTTCATTGTCCTTAAGTGCTCAGTTAGGTTATGATGCGATTAACTTTTCAGATGTAATGAATCCCGGATCTCTTTTTGGGGTTTTTGTAGGTTCACTTACACAACCCATCTTCCAAAATAGGAAGTTAAAAACCAGGTATAGAATTTCACTATCAGAAAGGGATATTGCCGAGCTTTCTTTCCGAGAAAAAGTTTTACAAGCTGTGGCAGAAATTTCTAATGGGATGGTGACCATCCAAAAGCTTAATGAAGAATATGCTCTGGCAGAAAAACGGTTGATTAACGCCAGAAAGGCAGTAAAAGAATCCTATTTACTATTTAGTAGTGGTTATGCCACTTATTTGGAAGTTATTAATGCCCAGAGTAATGCTTTGGATAGTGAATTATATATGGTAGATGTAAAAATGCAAATGCTTATTGCCAATATAGAATTGTACAGAAACTTAGGAGGGGGATGGAAATAAGCTTAAATCAATTAAGCTCCCCTCTACTTTCAATAATTCAATAATGCTTTATCCGCATTTATCACAACCACATCCGGATTGGGGTTTATTGCGCTTATGAAACCAAGTGCGATAAACCCATCCACCAATTACGGCAATAAATAAACTAAAAACCAATACTTCCTGCCACATAACTAAGAGAAAATTTGATAAGTTGCCAAAGCTCCAAGATAAGCTATTATCGTCATGAAAATGGTTTGTAAAATAGGCCATTTCCAACTTTTGGTCTCTCTGTATACCACAGCCACTGTGCTCATACATTGCATGGCCAAGGCATAAAAAACCATCAGAGAAAACCCGGTCGCCCGATTAAAGACTTTTTCACCGGTATCGGCATGTACCTGTTTTGCTAACTTCTCTCGAATGGTCAATTCGTCTTCCACATCTTCACCAACACTATAAATGGTCGCAACAGTCGCCACAAATACTTCTCTTGCAGCAAATGAGGTCAATAGTGCAATTCCAATTTTCCAATCATAGCCCAAAGGGCGAATGGCCGGTTCTATTGATTTACCCAAGATCCCTATATAGGACGATTCTAACTCCTTGGATGCATATATATTTCTAATTTCATCTTTTTCACTTTCTGTAGCCTTCTCCAACATTGCCAATTTCTCAGCTTCAACAGCCTCCATTTTACCAGATGGACCATAACTGGCCAATACCCATAAAACTATTGAAATGGCCAATATCACCTTCCCTGCTTCAAGCACAAATATTTTGGATTTGTTGAACATGGTCAACAATACAGTTTGCAATCTAGGCATCCTATAGATAGGAAGATCCGCCATCAAAAAACTCTTTTCTTTAGTCTTGATGATAAATCTAAGCGCTAGAGCCCCTAAAAGCGTGAAAACAGTTCCAAAAAGATACATGACCAACAGAGCGATGGCTTGTAAATTTATCCCCATCCATGCTTCATCAGGGACGGTCAACCCAATCAAGATTATATATACCGGTAACCTTGCTGAACAACTCATCCAAGGTGTCACCAAGATGGTAATCAACCGTTCTTTACTATTACTAATATTTCTACTAGCCATAATACCCGGGATGGCACAAGCCATTCCGGAAATCAAAGGCACTACACTTTTACCATGCAACCCAAAGGGACGCATGATTCGGTCCATAAGAAAAACAACTCTAGAAAAATAGCCTGTATCTTCTAAAAAAGCCAAGAAACCAAATAACAAAGCAATCTGAGGAATAAAAATAACTACTCCGCCAATGCCGGTAATAATTCCCTCTGCCAATAAATCGGTAAAAACACCGGGAGGTAAGGATTCCATAACCCAGCTACTTAAAAAGGCAAAAGTCCCATCGATGAGGTCCATAGGAGCTTCAGCCCAAGCAAAAATAGCCTGAAATATAAGCAACATTATGCCTAAAAAGGTTAAATAGCCCCAAACCGGGTGTAAGAAAATAGCATCTAATTTGCCATGAAATTCTTTAGGTTTATTGACCCCGGCTAACACCGATTTTTCCAGCAAGACAGAAATTTTTTTATACCTTTCCGTTGTTTCCTTGGTCTGCTGTTCTTCAACATTAAATTGATAAGCCTTGGCTTTTTCTTCTAACCAAACCCTTTTATCCTTTGCCAAGGTAGGATCAAAGGATGAAAATATTAATTGTTGAAAAGCTTGATAAGGTTGATTAAACCCAAATTTTTCCTGAACCTGTTCCAATAATTCATGGGAATCCGGTTTATGAAAAGTTTTCCCTACTACAAACTTATCTTCCGTAAATAATGATTTAACTTCTTCTAGCCCTTCGTTGTTTCTGGCATCAGTCATTACTAAAGGAACACCAAAGGCTTGGTATAAGGAAAAAGTCTTAATGGACAAGCCCCTTTTTTCAGCCAAATCCTTCATATTGATTACAAAGGCTATGGGAATACCCAGATCCATTACTTGCGTTCCAAGCAGAAGGCTTCTTTCCAGATTACACGCATCCAAAATTACTAGGGCAGCATCAGGCTTATCTTCTCCTTGGCCATTTAGCACTTTATGGGCGATGACTTCATCCTCAGATTTGGGCAATAGGCTATAAGTACCCGGTAAATCTATCAATTCAAATCTTTGATCACCCTTCTGAAAATGACCAACCATTTTGTCAACGGTCATTCCCGGATAATTACCAATCTTTTGATTTAAGCCTGTGAGTTGGTTAAAAATACTGGACTTCCCTACATTAGGATTACCAATTATGGCAATTCTTTTCATCCCCAATCGTTCTGCTATTTCCATGCCTTATTCCGCTTTTAAATGTATCAGATCAGCTTCTTCTACCCTTAAAGCAAGGATATTACCATCAATAATAAAGGCCATTGGGCCGTTAAAAGGTGCTTTCTTTAATAAGCTGATCTTTTTACCGGGCAAAACTCCCATTTCCATCATCCTTACCAGCAGGTCAGAATTGCTTATACTGGAAATTTCGTGCACTAAATTATTTTTAAGTCCTGCTGCAGTCATAGGAATTTGATTTTTAAGGCTTTTCTGCATCTTTGATTTCAATCCGCAATTTTAACATATTTTTCTCGTAAAAATAAGGATTTCAGCCTTTATTTAGATTGAATAAATTATATCGATTTCAACCTAATAACCAAAAAAACTGAGTCAGAAGTTCGGTAAAACCCAAACCTTTTAAAAATAAATCTTAACTACACTTAAACCCATTGTTCTAAAAGGCTGTGTACTAATAATTACTATCAAAAATACAAACCCATGATTCCGCGTTTCTGCTTTTTTCCAATATTTAACATACCTCTGAAAAAGCAAAATTAAATACGCAAATAAAGTTTTCTAAGCTTAGGTAATTCTTGTCACAAAACCTCTTGGAATAAATTGCTAAATTGAACCGAATTGAATTTGAGAGCTATTAATCAAATAAATATTCTCGTATTGCAATAAATTTTAGCCCAATTGAAGCATAGGCTTTAATTTAGAAAAAGCACTGGTGATTTAAGGGAAAATTCATTACAATGCTTTCATTCAATGAACAGGTATTAGAAGGTTCTTATTCAATTTAAAATAAGCTGATAATTAAAATCTTTAAAGTTATGTTTTTCGAACGTGTTTATGATAAAAGTTTAGCACAGGCCAGTTATGTTATCGCTTGTCAAGCTGCCGGGGTAGCAGCTGTAATAGACCCTAAAAGGGATGTGGACACTTATTTGAAAATTGCAGAAGAAAATAATTTTACGATTACTAAAATTTTGGAAACCCATATCCATGCGGACTTCTTATCCGGATCTCGGGAGTTAGCTTCCCTTACGGGTGCGGAAATGTACCTTTCCGATATGGGGGATAAAGATTGGCAGTATGAATTTCCTCATAAAAAAACCCTCAATGGTGACCATATTGAATTAGGCAACTTGGATTTCGGAGTAGTTTCAACCCCGGGACACACACCGGAGAGCTTAAGTTTTATACTTACTGACAAAGCAGCAAGCGATGCACCGGTCATGATTTTTACCGGAGATTTTATATTTGTAGGAGATGTAGGAAGGCCAGACTTGTTGGAACAGGCTGCCGGGATCAAAGGAAGCCAAGAAATTGGTGCAGGTCAATTGTTCGAATCTTTGCAAGATTTCCTAGATTTTCAGGATTTTATCCAGGTTTGGCCCGGGCATGGCGCTGGTTCGGCCTGTGGGAAATCGCTAGGAGCAGTCCCTTCCACCACTGTAGGATATGAGAAAATTAGAAATTGGGCTTTTAAGTTGTTGGATGATAAAGAAACTTTCACCAAAACTTTATTGGAAGACCAACCTGAGCCACCCAAGTATTTTGCTAAAATGAAACAGCTCAATAAAATTGAGCGAAAACTGCTTACAGAAGTTCCCGAGATAAGGCATTTAAATAAAAATGAATTTAAGGATATTTTACATGGAGAAATGCCCATCATTGATACCCGAACACCAGAGGCATTTGCCGATGGATTTTTAAGTAGGAGTTTGAATATTGAAAACAACAATAGCTTTCCTACTTGGATGGGATGGTATATGGATTACGATAAACCATTTGCATTAATTGCCATGCCGGATGAAATAGAAGATCTTTCCAGAAAATTGATGAGAATTGGATTAGACAACGTTTTTGGATACATCAGCCCTTCTGAGCTTAAGGAAATCAGTGACTTAGCATTTAATAAAGAAGCACCTATAGGTAAAGAAGCTGTAAAAGAAAAAGTTGTCAACCAAAATGCACAAATTATAGATGTAAGAGGTGCCTCGGAATATAAAAAAGGTCATATCGATGGGTCCATAAACTTATTTGTAGGAAAATTAAATGAGAACCTTGAACAGGTTAGTAAAGACCGCCCTGTGATCGTGCATTGTTTATCAGGCAGTCGGTCTGCTATTGCTTATTCATTACTTAAAGCCAATGGATTTGAAAATGTTTACAATTATTCCGGTGGATGGCAAGACTGGCAGCAGCTTTGACCTTCCGTTGGTGCATTGAAAACAGGGGCATTGGTTAACTTTCTCTAGGCAAGTCAAGAATTATTTTGATTATTGTTATTAAAACAAGAATTAGTTAATTGCAAATTGATACTTCTAGCATAATCATACGTTACAATTTGTATGATTTAATCTATTAGAATATTTTAAGCAATGAAAACTACCATTCAAGAACTTGCTCAAGAGTTGGCCGACTTGGAGGCCTCATTAATTGAGGTTACCCATGAGTTTGATGTATATCTCGAACAAATACCCAAAGATCAGAGAGTTGCTGCCATCAACTTGATCCAGTATTTATATTTCAGGAGTAAGGACAGGAAATCATTACAAGAAAAACTTCATTATTATGGCTTTTCTGCACTTTCCAATTCCGAAAACCATCTGCACAGACAGGTGCAGACCATCAGAGAACGTTTAGGCCATACTTATGCAAAAGGGGAACTTAACCCATGCACGTATAAGTTTAGCCGAAAAAGGCTTGAACAAAACAGTAAATTACTGTTTGGAAAGCAGGCCCAAGCCAAGATGCCGAGTGTAATGGTCACCTTTGCTACAGATTTTGCTGAAAATCCTGAACTTATAGAACGGCTTTTACTCAATGGCATGCAAGTCGCTCGTATCAATTGTGCGCATGATGATCAGGGCCTTTGGTTGAAAATGATAAAACAAATCAAAGCTGCTGAGAAAAAAACCGGACTATCTTGTAAAATATATTTTGACCTTGCCGGGCCAAAGATTAGAACCGGGCTTTTAGCCAAGGGCAAGGATGAAGGAAAAGTAAAAGTTGAAGAAGGAGACGAAATTTGGTTAGCTGAAAGTAAAAAAGGTTTTTCAGCAGAAGATATCGTAATAAGCCCTAATGAAAAAGGTATTATTTCCTCTCTTCAAGAAGGTCACCGTGTGTTCATTGACGATGGCGAAATAAGCGGGGTTGTCACCAAGGTGGAAAAAGGAAAAGCAGCTGTAAAACTGGAAAGAGTAGCTTCCAAAAAGGGTAAAATAAAGTCAGAAAAAGGAATTAATTTTCCGGATTCACCTTTGAACATCCCATCCCTTACAGACTTTGATAAAGCTTGTTTGCCATTTATCACAGCTCATGCAGATCTGCTGGGTTATTCTTTTGTGAAGACGCCTGGAGACATTACCAAATTAAAAAGTGAGCTTAAAAAATTAAAACTCAAAAAACAGCCTGCAATCATTCTAAAAATAGAAACCCCCGAATCCGTGAGGAACTTACCTGCCTTACTATTTGAGGCAATGAAAACACCCCCCTTTGGGATCATGATCGCTAGAGGAGATCTGGCCGTTGAAATAGGCTTTGGGAGAATGGGAGAAATTCAGGATCAAATCTCATGGATTTGTGAAGCGGCCCATGTTCCGGTAGTCTGGGCTACTCAAGTTTTAGAAAAACTTCAAAAATCCGGTATGCCTACACGTTCAGAAATAACAGATGCAGTGCAAGCCTCTCTGGCAGAATGCATCATGATTAACAAAGGCAATCATACCATAAGGGTACTTAAAACTTTGAAAGAAATAATGCTTAGAACTGCCGGGCATAGGACAAAAAAGAGATTCATTTTCCGCCCTTTAAGTATTGCTAGCGATTTTATCGAGTCAAAGAACATTTATAATATCACACCAACTACTGAAGAAAAATGACCTAATGGTTAGACAAAATATCTTTTAATTTCACTGTCTTGACTTACATTTAAACGGTACAGTGCAGGATACCTTTCGAGCGAAAATGATTTACATTTAGTCCCAAACTAAAAATAAACCCATGAAAATATTGACTTTTTGGACTTTGCTTTCTTTGATCTTTTGCATCAACACAAAGGCTGCGTCAGACTTAACTCCCGACTACTTAAGGTGTGAATACCTAGAGAACCCTTTCATCGACGAAAAGAAACCTCGATTAAGCTGGATTTTAAAGTCAGAGGTTAGAAACCAATACCAAACTGCCTATAGAATATTAGTTGCAAGCAAAGTTGAACTTTTGGAACCCGGAAAAGCAGACTTATGGGATTCAAAAAAAACCATTGGAGACATTACTTCTCAGGTGGTCTATCAAGGCAAGCCCCTCAAGTCTCGTCAGAAATGCTATTGGAAAGTACAAAGCTGGGATAAAAAAGGCCAGGCCGGTAAGTGGAGTGATTGGGCTACCTGGGAAATGGGGCTTCTAGAAGAAGATGACTGGAAAAGTCAATGGATAGGAAAGGATTTTTCAGCGAATACCCAGCCCATCCCTTATAAAAATAAAGAATTGTTTTTACCCCCTTCTCCTATTTTAAGGAAAAAAATCGCATTGGCAAACAAAGTAGCTAAGGCACGGTTATACGTAACTTCACTGGGATTGTATGAATACAAGATCAATGGTAAAAAAGTTGGGGTAGATTTTCTAGCTCCCGGTTGGACCGATTACAACAAACGGCTCTACTATAATGTGTATGATGTGACACAACAGCTTGGTCAAGGAGAGCATGTATTACAAGCAACACTTTCACCTGGTTGGTACAGTGGCTATATTGGATATGCATTATTGATAGGCAACCCTGTAGTCAGGGCGTTTTATGAAAACACACCTGCCTTAAAAGCACAATTGGAAGTTACATTCACCAATGGTGAAACGGCCATTTTTACTACCAATGAGCAATGGAAAGCTGCAACAGGTGGGCTTATAGAATCAGATATTCTTCATGGAGAAACCTTTGATGCCAGAAAAGTTCCTGAAGGTTGGAGCCAAGCAAACTTTAATGATGAACATTGGGATGATGCAAGCATAATAAATGCCGGCAAACGTAATTTACAATTATATCCTGCTCAACCTGTTCAGGTTACAGATGTTATTGAACCTATTGAAATTCATAAGAGAGAAAATGGTGATTATATTTTCGATATGGGGCAAAATTTTGCTGGTTTGGTTAAACTGAAAGTAAAGGGAAAAGCAGGCGACAAAGTAGTATTAAAATTTGGGGAAATGTTGCACCCCGACGGCAGGTTAATGGACGAAAACCTTAGAATGGCCAGGGCAACAGACACCTATATACTCAAGGGGGATCCCGAGGGAGAGGAATGGACCCCTGCATTTACCTACCATGGTTTTCAATATGTACAAGTTAGTGGTTTTCCCGATAAGCCTACCAAAGGGAACATCACAGGCTTAGTGCTTGGCTCCAATACACCTAGAGTAGGCCATTTCGAGACTGACCACCCTATGGTCAATCAATTGTACCAAAATATTGTCTGGACCCAACGTGCCAATTTTGTGGACATCCCCACAGATTGTCCTCAAAGAGATGAAAGAATGGGCTGGACAGGAGATGCCCAAACTTATGCCGGGACGGCAGCCATCAATATGGATGTCTCTGCCTTCTTTACCAAATGGATTCAAGATCTTCACGATGCACAATGGGAATATGGTGCCTATCCCGACTATGCCCCCGCCCCTCCGGTAAGAAGCACAGACACTTATGCTCCGGGATGGATGGAAGCAGGTATTATTAATCCATATGAACAATTCAAGGCATATGGTGATACAAGAATCATTGAAACGGGCTGGGAAAACATGGAGAAATTTATGGCCTTTCATTATAAAAAAAGCAAAGGGGCTTATTTTTATCCGGAAGGTTCTTTCGCAGATCTCAACCCCAAAGGTGGGTATGGAGACTGGCTCTCTATAGGTAAAAAAACACCTCCGGACATGTTGGCAACCATGTATTACGGTCATGTTGCCAGCCTTATGGCTGAAATGGCAGATGCCATTGGAAAACCGGAAAGAGCCATGCATTTCCAAAACTTGGCTAAAAAAATTAAAACAGCCTTCGCAGCACATTATCTCAATGAAGAAAACCTAAGGCTCAAGACAGATGCTACAGCATATGGTGACGGAGCCGGATATGTGGATGGACAAATGGGATTTTCAGGAAATACACAAACAGCCTATGCCAATGCAATTTTTTTGGATTTTCTTGATGACAACCAAAAACATATAGCCGGAAATCACTTGGCACAGTTGATCCATGAAAATGATGGCAAACTAGCCACAGGGTTTCTTGGTGCCAAGCAGCTTTTACCAGCTTTGTCTGCTACAGGACACAGTGACTTGGCCTATCAACTTCTACTGAATGAAGAATATCCTTCATGGGGATTTGAAATAAAAAATGGGGCCACCACAATTTGGGAGCGATGGGATAGTTATGTAAAAGACAACCCGGAAAAAATGGCCAGCCTAAACAATGGCATGAATTCTTTTAGCCATTATGCTTTCGGTTCAGTATTTGAATGGATGTTTCACAATATGGCAGGCATCAAAGCTGACGAAGTGGCTTACAAAACCTTTACTATTGCCCCTGAAATACCGAAAGAGGAAATCAATTATGTTGCTGCCAGCCACCAATCTATTCATGGAAATATCAGTAGTTCTTGGAAAAAAGTAGGAGAAAAACTCTTTATGAAGGTAAGCATTCCTGTTAATACGCAAGCCACCTTATTTATACCGGCCAAAAGTGAACTAGACATAACCATGGACAAAAAAAGGTTGGACCAGCATGAAAACCTCCAGAGAGGACATTTCTTCGAGGGGAAACAAGTGCTGAAGTTAGGCTCAGGTACCTATCAATTTGAAAGCATCATAAAATAAATGATTCGCTAAATAAAATAAATAGCTGATACCTGCGAAAGTTTATTTCTTCATCTTTTCAGCTAAATTTAGCCCGTCCTATCTACATGCCTAAGCAGGGCGGGCTGAATTTTAATTGCTAGAAATTGAAATTCCAAACAAACAAGGGATAATAATCCCACCTTTCCACTTTAAAGAATAAGGGCAGTTAATCCATCATTCGACAAACTTTTCCCCAAATATCTGCATCAACCGGCACGCCTAGCCGAAGATTTTCTTCTCTTCTGATAAAGGACTGCTCTCCCGGGAAATGAATGTCCATCCCATCAAAAACCTTTGATTGTTTTAAATCTGCTATGGTATGTTCAATTTTCCCATCCAAGTTGGTTTTAGATATTCCCATTACCTCAGGATGAATGCATAAAAAAAACTGGGAAACACCATATTCCTCTTGCTGCCGACCAATTTCTTGAGAAGACTGTCCATCAGAAAGACCTGAAGCCAATAGGTCCAACATCAATGACAATCCTGCTCCTTTCCATAAACCTATCGGCAAGGGAAGCTTCTCAGCAATAACTTCAATGGGATTTTTGCTAAGCTGCCCCTCTGCATCAAAACCAGCAGCATAAGGCAGTTGCTTTCCGGATCTTTTATAAATTGCCATTTTGCCATAGGAGTATTGAGTCATGGCGGTATCTAAAATTACGGCTTTGTTTTTATAAGGCAGCCCTATTACTAATGGGTTGTTTCCCAATTTTGGTTCCTTCCCACCCCAAGCAGGCATGTTGGGAATGGTATTGGTAAAGCAAATACTTATACACCCTGCTTCCGCTGCTTGCCAGCCATAATTGCCTGCTCGCATCCAATGATTGGTGTTATTTAAAGCCACACAACCCATACCATTTTTAATTGCCATGGCGGCTGCCCTTTTCATAGCAAAAGAAGCATTGTACATTCCTGCTCCCAATTGGCCATCCCATCGCTCCATGATTGGCAAAGAAAATTCTAGCACAGGTTCTGCTTCCGGAATTACTCTTCCCCCCTCTACTTGCTCTAAAAATGCAGGGAAACGGTTCAATCCATGAGAAGCCACCCCATCAAGACTCGCCATAGAAAAAAGCTCAGCACAAATTTTGGCCTTCTTGGCCTCAAATCCACGCTGAATTAAGATATTGGCAAAAGTGGTTTTTAAAATTTCAAATGGGATTCTATTGGTAGTGTTCATAATAGGTATAGGGTATAAATAATTTTTGAATAAAGTAAGCAATTTTACCGGCCGAAAAAAAACACCTTCCTATTTTCACTAAAAGGAAGAAATAATCATTAAACGATCCTAAAAAATATTTCCGAATTCACCACTACAGCACTTTCAAAAAATTTAAACCTAAACCCCACAAAATGAATAGATTAATCAATAAGCTATTTAATCTCTTTTCCTGAATCCGGATGCCTTCATTAAAAATAAATTAATCATATCATTGTCTATTTTATCCATTATTTTATAATTTGCACGGATTACAATATCATTTTTTTATTTATGATATTTTTTTTATATTAGATTAAATCATAAAATAATGTATAGGTATTTATCTATTTCTATTTTTTATATTTTTCTATTTTCACCTCTGGTTTTAAATGGAACAAACTTTTCTACCCCCAACTATTCAAGTATAAAGAAAGATTATAAAATCACTTTATCAGAGGACTACTCCTATGAAATCGAAATCAATCAGGTAACCACCATCTATGACAAAAACGGATTATCACACGCATCCTATCACTTTATCATAGATCAATTCACCAGCTTAGATAATTTTGAAGTAAAGATAATAGACCCATTCAATGAAAAAACCATAAAGAAAATAAAAGCCAAAGACCTTCAAGAAAGAGATTTAATAACAAGTGGCAATATTTACCAAGATTTAACCTTAAAGCAATTCAACCTGCAGTCATCTTCTTTTCCGGTAAGGGTGGAAATGAAAGTAAAACTAAGAAAATCAGGGAATTTCTATTTCCCTACATGGAGACCACAAAATAACTACCATCAAAAAGTAGAACAAGCTCGCTTGGAAGTTATCTACCCGGAATCCTTAGGAATTCGTTTTAAAACCCAGCATTTTGAGGGAGCATTTGACACCAATTTTATAGGTGAAAATCACACCCTAGTTTGGACAATCAATGACCTCGCTCCTGTTGCTGAGGACACGGAGGAAACAGATTTATCTAAGATAACTTTAGCCCCTGAAAAATTTGGGATGGATGGATTTGAAGCAAGAATGGACACTTGGAAGAATTTCGGTTTGTGGTTTCACCAATTAAATAAAGAAAGAACCAAATTACCTGATGCGTTTAAACAAGAGCTTCATGAGATGGTGAAAGGGGTCGATAATTCTATAGAAAAAATTGAAATTCTATACAGGTACCTACAAAAAAACTATAGGTATGTCAGTATTCAGTTAGGCCTTGGAGGTTGGCGTCCGATGGAAAGTGAAGAGGTGCTTTCTAAGAAGTATGGGGATTGTAAAGGTTTGACTTTATTTATGCAAGCCATGTTATCAGAAGTAGGTATTCCTTCAGATTACACTTTGGTTAAAGCAGGGGAAGATCCCACTTTCGACGAAGATTTTCCCTCTAATCAATTCAATCATGCCATCTTAAGGATAAAATCCGGTGATAAAAAATATTGGCTGGAATGTACTTCCAGCCATTTACCTGCGGGATTTTTAGGTTCATTCACAAGGAATCGGAAAGTATTGGTCATAACCCCGGAAGGTGGAGAAGTAGATCAAACACCTACATATTCTGATCCTGACTTTAACACCACTGTATTTAATTCTTCTATCCTTTTACAACAAAATGGAAATGCTGCAATAAAAGGAACATTGTTGCAGAAAGGATTTCCTGCCGAAATTACAGTCATGAAAACATATGACAAAAAGGAGGATGAAATTACCAATCTTTTCAATGGTCAAATAGGAGGAAATGGTTTAATAATTAATGACATTAGTTTGGATAAAAAAATTGAATGGCAAGATATTCAAACTCAAATCAACTTCTCAGGGATGGTTCAAAGGTATTACAAAAGTACCGGTAAACGAATATTTATCCCCATCTCATGGCACACTTGGGAACCTAACCTTAAAAACACCTCAGAGGTATACATGGAGGAAGTCAACATCAAGAAGCATCGCTCATTGAACACAGAATCAATCCCCCCTTCCCTATCCATCACAGAGGACAATTATGAACTAAAAATGGAGATAATAATTGATGATGAAAATATATTAATAAAAAAACAAATACAATTTACTGACACCGATCGGCTCTCTGAAGAAGAGCAAAGCGAACTACTTATAGCTTTAAACAAAAAAATACAAGGAGAATTAGTTTTTACCAAACAATAACACTATGACTTTTTTAAATTACACTATAGGATTATTTATACTATTCATATCCCCAAATTTATTATTCTCACAAGAATTGCGCTTTGGTAAATACAATGATGCTGAATTTATATATAGTGAGGTAGAGTTTGAACCGGAAGCAGATGCAGTAGTTTTGCAAGAATCCAGTTACAATATATTTTTAGGAGTTACATTGGAAAGCAAAATACACAGGCGTATAAAAGTTTTAAAGGAAAGCGGGAAGGAACAGGCAAATGTAATATTGAAATACTATAAAGGGGATGACCGAATTCAAGATATCTATAAATTAAAAGCCCAGACAGTAAATTTTGTCAATGAAGAAATTCAAATTGAAAAATTATCTAAATCAGATTTTTATGAAGTAGATGCGGGAAATGGATGGAGAGAAATCAGGTTTACCTTTCCACAAGTACAAGTAGGCTCTATCATTGATTTTACCTATGTGAAGGCAGATAAGTCCATTTTATCAATTGATGGTTGGGTTTTTCAAAATGAAATCCCAACACTAAAATCAATCTATGACATTACCTTTCCGGAATTCATCTGGTACAAATCACTGAAACAAGGAATCAAAACCATTTCCCATGATTTCAAAACAAAAACTAAAGACAATTATAGATGGGAATTGGACAGCCTAAAAGGCTTTACTGCGGAACCTTATATGACCCATTACAGGGATTATTTGGAAAAAGTAAGTTTTCAGCTGGAGGGCTATGAATATAGGGAGTTGGATAGTTTTGGCATGGATTTAAATCAATACAAATCACTTTTTGATTCCTGGCAAGATTTAACGGATTTCTTTGCCGATCGTTTAGAATTTAAAAGCTACTTGTCCCCAAAAAAGAAAACACAGCAAATTACAGGTTTAGAAAGTGAAGGAACAGACACTTTAAAGCTAGCGATGGACATCTACGAACATGTCAGTGATGAATACAATTATTCCGGAATGTCTGCCATTGTTCCCTCAAAAGATTTTTCGGAAACAATCGAAAGTAAAAATGGAAATAGGGCAGAAATAAATTTGTCTCTTCTAGCTCATCTCAGAAATTATGGCATTATAGCTTATCCGGTTTTAATAAGTAGCAAAGGAAATGGAAGGTCCAACCTTGTACCCTTCCCTTTTGTAGACCAGTTTAATCAATTGATTGTAGTCACCTCTATTGCCAATAAAGTATATTATTTAGACGCCACTGATTCATCTATCCCTTTTGGATTTTTGCCTTCTCAATTTTTAGTTAATCAAGGTTTTCTTATGCTTGAGGAGAACAGTGGACTCATAGATATTCAAACCCACCACTCCTCAGGATACTTTGTGTTTGACAATATCCATATTGAGGATGAAGTCTCTTTAAAAAGAGAAACTGCCGTTAAAGCCATGGGCTTTGATGGTGTATACAATGCAGATCTATTTAACGCAGAAAACAACTCGAGTGATGCACTCAGGGAAAAGTTGATGACCAACGAACAAGGAAACCTTAATCCTGTCTTTACCTTTGAAAAGATTCCAAATACCAATCAAACTCTAATAAAATATACGACATCTAAAGAAATAGATAAAACTCAGAACTTATACATAAACCCATTCCAATTATTGAGATGGGAACCCAACCCATTTGTAAGATCCTCCAGAACTTTTCCTATCGATTTTGGATACCTATTTACGGACAGGTATGGGGCTAAAATTGAAATTCCTGCAGGCTATACTTTAGATGACTACCCTGAAAATGTAGCCATGACCTTACCCAGTGGAGCCATCTCTTTTTCATACAAAGTCAATATTATCAATGAAACAGCCATAATTAATTCAGTAATCACTGTTTCCAATCAATTAATTGGGCCCGAAGAGTACCCGGACCTAAAATACCTAATTGATATAATCTCAAGCAAATTTAAAGAGCCACTGGTTCTTGTAAAAAACCAAACTTTGGCACCTGAAAGTAATTCCGCTGAATAGACCAAAAACCACTCACAACAATCAGGCTATTGGAAGTTTACTAAAGGTAAAAAGATTTTATTTTTGGTTAATTCCGGCATTTTTCACTTTTTGCATTCCCAAAATTACTAGTGATCTACCTATGAAAATTATCAGTTGTGAACGTCCGGGCGAATTTGAGTCCAAAGAAACTGAAGTACCACAAGTCAAAGGCGGGGAGGTTTTAGTCCGCATCCAACAATTGGGGGTATGTGGCACTGATTTACATGCCTTTGCCGGAAACCAAGCATTTTTCACTTATCCCAGAATTCTTGGACATGAAATTGCTGCCAAAGTGGTTGATGCCAATGGCTCCTCTCTTAAAGCTGGAGCACCAGTGGTTGTTATCCCCTATTTAAATTGTGGTGACTGTGGAGCTTGTAAAGCAGGAAAAACGAATTGTTGCGAAAAACTGGAAGTTTTGGGTGTTCACATCGATGGAGCCATGCAAGAATACATGGCGTTACCGGAATCTATTCTCCTCCCTACTCCTCAATTAACCTGGGATGAAATGGCCATTGTTGAGCCCCTTTCTGTAGCATCACATGCTGTTAAACGTGCCGGAATCAATAAGGGGGACAAGGTTCTAGTGATGGGATGTGGCCCTATAGGGCTGGCCATTATGGTTTTTGCAACCTTGGCAGGTGCAGAGGTTACTGCGCTTGACATTAACCCTTGGAGATTAAACTTGGCTAAAACAAAATTTAACGCTATACATAGCATCAATGCGTTGGAAATAGAAAAAATAGTTTCTCTCAAAGAAACCTATAAAAATCAATATCAATTTGTATTTGATGCTACAGGGAACAAAAGGGCCATGGAGGCAGGCCCTTATTATGCAGCGCATGGAGGCAGTTATATTTTAGTCGGCTTGTATAAAGATCAATTGTCTTTTCACCATCCTTCAATTCATGCCAAAGAATTAAGTATTCTTTGCAGTAGAAATGCTACAAAAGAGGATTTTCTTGAGGTCATTAATACCTTAGCACAAAAACAATTCCCTACAGCCGATTACACTACCAATAAGTTTGGTTTTACACAAACAAAGGAAAAGTTTCCTGAACTTACCGAAGCTGACAATCAGGTTATCAAAGCCTTAATTAATTTTTGAAATTTTACCATTTAAAAACTCCTAACACCGATTATACATTGGCTTTTGTAACTTGATTTATTTATTTGCGAAATTTGTGCATAAAATGAAGTCAATTGTATGAATAGGTTTTCTATTGTAATTCTCAGCATTCTTTTTTCAATCTGCCCCTTTCTTACCCAAGGTCAGGTAAGTAGTGGATACCAGGTTTTAAAAACCAACAATGCATTTATAATAAAGCCCTATGCTATCGATTTCACTAGAATAGATACAGAGGGCATGAGTTTGGAATGTTCCACCACCAACCTTAGCAACGAACTAAACTTTAGTCATATTTCAAGTTATTTTGATGAGGATACCCAAATTCTATTTAGAAACATAAAAATTCAGGCAAGGGTGTACATTGACATTTCAGGGACGATTCAAAATTTGTATTTCATTTCGGAAAATGATCCGGAAAATTACTCCATAGATTTCAATGGATTGGCAACTACCATTAAAAGGAAACTTAAAATTGAACAGAATAAGGAGTGCCTTACAAAAATGGAAGACAAATATATTTCTTGGTACATTCCTCTCTTCCAGTATTAAGCTATCCCTTCTAAATTTCGGATTATTTAAAATGAAATCTTGGAGGAATTCTCTATTTCAGTCAAAATTTATAGAACAAGAGATATAAAAAAAGCCCGAATAAATCGGGCTTTTCTATTTTTAGAAACGTTTGTTATTATTTTAGAAACAACATTTCTCTGTATTTCACTAGTGGCCATGATTCATCATCCACTAACAATTCAAGCTTATCAACAGCATATCTTATTTTATCAAAGAAAGTATCTTTTACATCAGAGCTATAAAGTTTCGCTTTAACAGCGATATCTTCTTCTTTATTTACCCTTTTCCTTGCTTCAATCATATTACCAACATCAGACTTAAGGGATTCAATATGTCTAGATATTTCCTCAATTGTCTCTATGGCAGCAGAATTATCCAACCCTAAGCCTTTCAAACCATTGGCATTGGTAATCAACTTGTTTTGGTAAAGGATAGCTGTTGGAATAATGTGGTTCAAAGCCAAATCTCCCATCACACGAGATTCAATTTGAACTTTCATTATATAGTTTTCCAAGCGAATCTCATGTCTAGCATGCAATTCTCTTTCATTCAACACTTTATGCTTGCCATATAGGTCAGTAACCTTTTTAGAGATTAACACATCAAGTGCTTCAGCTGTACTCTTAAGGTTAGAAAGTCCTCTTTTCTCCGCTTCATTGGCCCATTCTTCAGAATAACCATCACCTTCGAAACGTACTTTCTTGCTATCCTTAATGTATTTTCTAAGAACATTAACAATGGCAAGTTTCTTTTCTTTACCACCACTAATTTCCTTATCTATATCTTTCTTCATCTCCTGAAGCACATCAGCAACAATCACATTCAAAGCTGTCATTGGTCCTGCAGGGTTTGCAGTTGAACCAACAGCCCTAAATTCAAATTTGTTACCTGTGAAAGCAAATGGAGAGGTTCTGTTTCTATCTGTATTGTCAAGAATGATTTCAGGAATCTTAGAAATTCCTAATTTCATGTACATATTATCTCCTTTTTCAATTTTCAGGTTACCATTTTTCTCTAATTCATCAAGAATACCGGTAAGGGTACTTCCTAAGAAAATAGATATTATAGCAGGAGGAGCCTCATTGGCACCTAACCTAAAATCATTTCCTGCGGATGCAATACTTGCTCTTAGCAAATCAGCATTTTCATATACAGCTTTGATCGTTGCTACTAAAAAGCATAAGAACTGAAGATTTTCTCTAGCAGAGTTACTAGGTTGGAAAAGGTTAACACCTGTATCAGTAATCAAAGACCAGTTGTTGTGCTTTCCACTACCATTCAATCCTGCAAATGGTTTCTCATGGAAAAGAACTTTAAGACCGTGCTTTTCAGCTACTTTTTCCATTACTTCCATTAGTAGGAGGTTATGGTCAGTCGCTTTATTGATATCTTCAAATAAAGGTGCTACTTCAAACTGTCCAGGAGCTACTTCATTGTGACGAGTAGAAACAGGAATACCTAATTTCAACGCCTCAATTTCAAAGTCTTTCATGTATTCCTTAACTCTTGAAGGAATAGAACCGAAGTAATGATCATCTAATTGCTGACCTCTTGCAGGGTTGTGACCAAAAACTGATCTTCCCGCCATTACAAGATCCGGACGTGTTGCATATAGCGCTCTGTCTACAACAAAATATTCTTGTTCTACACCTAGTGAAGGGTTTACTTTTTTGACATTTCTGTCAAAAAGCTGACAAATTTCTACAGCTGCTGAGTTGATGGCTTCTGTAGACCTGATAAGAGGCGTCTTAAAATCCAGGGCTTCACCTGTGTAAGAAACAAATATAGTAGGGATGCAAAGGGTTTGATCGAATATGAAGATCGGGGAGCTTGGATCCCAAGCTGTATAACCACGTGCTTCAAAAGTCGTTCTTATCCCACCATTTGGAAAAGAGGAAGCATCAGGCTCTTGCTGAACCAAAGTACTGCCTTTGAATCTCTCCATTCCAGACATTGCGTCGAAAAAAGTATCATGCTTCTCCGCAGTTGATCCCGTTAATGGTTGAAACCAGTGCGTATAGTGCGTTGCTCCTTTAGACATGGCCCATCCTTTAACTGCAGTAGCGATTTCATCTGCAGTGGACATATCAATTTTTGTTCCTTTTTCAATCGCGGTTTTGACTTTTTTAAACACAGGACTTGCTAAGGTTTCCTGCATTTCTTTTAAGCCAAATACATGAGATCCGAAATAATCAGAAATTTTTAAAGAAGGTGCTACTGCATTGACCTTAGATCTGCCTTGCACTTTCATTAACGCTTTTTGTCTTAATGTTGCCATTTGTATAGTTTATGGTTTAAAAACTAATTACAAAATTAGAAAAATAAATGAGTTTTTCTCTATTATGGGCATTTTTAGAGGTGATTTTAGTAATTTTTACATTATTGATAACAAAAGCGCCTTTAATATCCATCAGAACTGGTGTTATTTTTCATTTTCGCCAAATTTATTGCAAAAATGGAAAACTCAATGATATTCACTAAATTTGCATCGAAATAAAAGAAATCAAAAGTTTGAAAAAAGTAGCATTCTATACCCTCGGTTGCAAATTAAATTATGCAGAAACTTCCACAATCAGCCGTATGTTTGAAAAAAAGGGCTATTTGAAGGTTGGCTTTGAAGAATCACCCGATATTTTTATCATCAACACTTGTTCGGTAACTGAAAATGCTGACAAAAAGTGTAAGAAGATTGTGAAGGAAGCAAAGAAAATATCTCCCAATGGCTTTATAGCCATTATAGGGTGCTATGCTCAACTTAAACCTCAAGAAATCGCCGGCATACCCGGGGTGGATGCCGTTTTAGGTGCAGCAGAAAAGTTTAGATTAATAGAATTACTTGATGATTTCTCTGCCGGACAGGAAGCCAAAATATACGCTTCTTCTATAGCAAAGGCTGATGAATTTAATAATGCCTACAGCATACATGACCGAACAAGGACTTTCTTAAAAGTACAAGATGGATGTAATTACGGTTGCGCTTTTTGCACCATTCCATTGGCTAGGGGGAAAAGCCGAAGCGATACCATTTCCAATATTGTAGCAGCAGCCAATGAAATTGCGGTGACAGCTGTTAAAGAAATCGTAATTACAGGAGTTAATATTGGGGATTATGGTATTCAGAATGGAAAAAGAAAGGAAAAATTCATAGACCTTATTCAGGCTTTAGATCAGGTATCCGGAATTGATAGATTTAGAATATCCTCCATAGAACCAAATCTTCTGACCAATGAAGCGATAACCTTCGTGTCTCAATCCAAACATTTTGTTCCCCACTTTCATGTCCCTCTACAATCCGGAAGCAACACCATTTTAAGAAAAATGGGAAGAAGGTATTTAAGGGAATTGTATGAAGATCGAGTAAGTAAAATCAAAGGGCTAATGCCTCATTGCTGCATCGGAGTAGATGTCATTGTAGGTTTTCCCGGAGAAACTGAAGAATTATTCCTTGAAACGTATGAATTCCTAAAGGAGCTACCCATTTCATACCTACATGTATTTACCTATTCAGAGCGGGCCAATACAAGAGCCGCAGAAATGGAGGATGAAGTCCCTATGAAAACAAGAAATAAAAGGTCTAAAATGTTAAGAATTCTTTCTGAAAAGAAAAAAAGGGCTTTTTATGAAGAGAATATCGGTAAAACCTATACTGTATTATTTGAAGGTGATGTAGAAGACGGTAAAATGTTTGGCTTCACAGAAAACTATATTAGGGTAAGTGCTAAATATGATCCGCTTTTAATCAATGAACTTAAAAAAGTGACTTTAATCGGCATCAATGAGAAGGGAAGTGTGGATGTATTGGAACCTGAAATTGAAGAAATTCACCATTAGTTAATTAAATTGGTAACGTTAATCAACCGATAATCCACCTAATCTTAGATTTTATAATTTTTATAGTGCTAGATTGAATTTCATGCGTTAAATTGGTTTTCAGAAAGATTAATCCACAATACAATTTAATAAAATGATCCCCCATTCTAGAAAGCTTCTTTTTACAGCATTTGTACTATTATTACAAATCAATTATTCTTTTTCACAAAAAACCAACAAGAAAGATTTTGATCCATACCAAGCAGTAAAAATAGCTGATGATGGAAGCTGGTGCTGGTTTCAGGATGAAAGGGCATTGCTAATAGACAATAAGGTAATCTTTACCGGAGTAACTTCGCAAGGTTACAATACAGTTAATGAGTGGAATTTAGATGACAATAGTTCAGCTACTACAATCATAACTGAAGGTTCACTTCCGGCAGATGACCACAATGTGGGTTCAATAATGTTAAGACCTGACGGTAAAATTTTAACCGTCTATTCGGGTCATACTTATGACCCTTATGTAAGACACAGAACGACCGTCAACCCCTACGACATCAGTGAGTGGACTGAAGAAAAAGTTTTCACTGCCAATGCAAAGGTTTGTTATTCCAACACTTATTATCTTGAAGAGGCAGATATTACCTATAATTTCTTTAGGGGAAATGGAAACAATCCACATTATATGGTTTCTGAAGATTATGGTGATACATGGACTTTTGGAGGAAGGCTCTTTGAATTCCCGGGAAGATCTTACTTAAGATATGCCTCAGATGGTAAAAACCGAATTCACTTCATCACCACAAATGGCCATCCTAGGCATATGAACAATAACATCTATCATGGATATGTGGAAAATGGAAAGGCTTATAGGTCTGATGGAACACTTGTAGGTCCTTTAAGCACAACGGAGAACAGCAAGTTTCAACCCTCAGATTTTACTTTGGTATTTGATGGAGATCTTGAAACAAGAGAAGATGTAGGATGGACCAGCGACATCCAACTAGACGAAGAAGGTGAGCCCTATTTCGTATTTACAGTGGCCAAAGATCCGGTAACTAGAGGTGAGAGAGTAAATGTATCAAAAGGTGGATTTGACAACCGGTACCATTATGCGCGTTGGGAAAATGGTCAATGGATAGAAGATGAAATTGCTTACGCAGGGAGTCGCTTGTATCCGGATGAAAATGAATACACAGGTTTGATTAGCCTCAACCCAAAAGATAAAAACGTTCTGTACTTCTCTGCAGATGTACACCCTGTTTCAGGAGAACCTTTATTGGTGGATGGAGAAAGAAGATATGAAATATTTAGAGGAGAAAGGCTAAATGAAAATAGCCCATGGGAATTTACTCCTGTTACCTTTAATTCAAAAGAAAACAATATCAGACCAATTGTTTTAGCAGATAACAACCGAGAGATTGTATTGTGGCTAACCGGAAGGTATACTACTTATAAGGATTATCAGCTGGAAGTATATGGTAAGGTCATTAAGGAGAAAAAAAAAAGGCTGAGGAGAAAAAAAGCAAAAAGATAACATTTTTGATCAGCAAGGATCCCAACAACTACGAAGCGGACCTTACCATTCCTTATTTTGCAATGAAACTGGCTAAGGAAAGTGGGTTTGAAACCAAGGTAATTCTAGGAGAAGGAGAAAGAAAGGCATTCAAGCTACCCGAATTGGAAAACAATATGGACAGTGATCTTCTAGTCCTTTTCTTGCGTAGGGTGGCGCTATCCACTGATCAATTGCAACTGATAAAAAACCATATTGCTGCAGGTAAACCTATTCTTGGAATAAGAACTGCCAACCATGCTTTTTCGGTAACTGAGGAAGGTATTCCAATTGGCTTTGAAGATTGGTGGGAATTTGTGCCCGAAGTATTGGGACATGAAAACAAAGGCTATGGAGCTGCAAGTGCAGCAACGCATATCAAGGCAGAAAAAAGGGTTGGAAAAGGAATGTTGAAAGGCATCAATAAGGGTAAATGGCAAAGCCAAGGTAATCTTTATCTAATGGAGAATTCCCTGGATAAAAAAGCCAATGTTATACTTAGTGGAACCTCTGATGGTAAAACTATGCCAATAGCCTATACAAGAAAATATGGAGATTCTAGGGTTTTCTATACTTCTTTGGGATTTCCTACTGACTTTGTTCATCCCTATTTTAATCAATTGCTGGAAAATGCAATAGACTGGACACTTAATATAAAATAAGCCAAGTACAAACTTATCCATTAGATTATGAAAAGCTTCATTTTAACCTACCAACCTATTTTATTCACTTTTTTGCTGTTTTTATTTCTTGCCATCGGTTACCAAGCCAAAGCACAGAAAATAAACGGATGGAAAGCGGGTACGGATAAAATTAACATTACACCTTCCTCCTCATTATGGATGGCCGGATATGGCCATAGAGACCATCCCGCAGAAGGCAAATATGGGGAACTTTGGGTGAAAGTTCTGGCCATTGAAGATGCCAAAGGATATCAAACAGTAATTGTAACATCTGACTTGCTGGGCTTACCAAAAAACCTTTCTGACGGGATTAGAAATGCTGTCAACAAAAAATATGGCCTTGAAATATCCCAGATTGTTTTAAACAGTAGCCATACCCATTCCGCTCCTGTTTTAGGGAAATCCTTGTTTGATATTTACCCAATGAATGAGCAGCAACGTAGCGATGTGGAGCAATACACGGATCAACTTCAAAATGATATTGTAGCAAGTATTGGCAAGGCAATTTCCAACATGAAACCTTCTCAAATATTTTCCAATAATGGGACAGCACGCTTTCAAGTTAACAGGAGAAACAATAAAGAAAGCGAAGTTCATTTATCAACAGACCTCAATGGACCTATGGATCATGCAGTTCCTGTATTGAAAGTAATGGATGAGAAGGATCAAATTACTACAGTTCTGTTTGGTTACGCCTGCCACCCAACGGTGCTTAGTGGTTACCAGTGGTCAGGAGATTATCCCGGTTATGCTCAGGAAATGGTAGAAAAAAATTACCCGGGGGCAATGGCCATGTTTTTTCAAGGTGCCGGAGGAGATCAAAATCCATTGCCAAGAAGGACCCTGCCTTTGGCCAAACAATATGGAACAGTCTTGGCTGCAACGGTTGAAAGAGTCCTTTCTGAAGACATGAAGCCTTTGGAAGCTTCTCTTAATAGTGCTTACACAGAAATAGACCTAGGATTGGAAGCCCCTCCTAGCAAGGCCGAACTTAGTAAAATAATCAATGAGCAGAGTGGTTATATGAAAAGGTGGGCTGTAAGAATGTTAGGAGAAATTGAAGCAGGAAATCCATTGCCTTCTTCTTATCCTTTTCCCGTTCAAGTAATTAAAATAGGAGATCAAGCCCTTTTCACCATGGGGGGAGAAGTAACTGTAGGCTATGCCAATCGCCTCAAAGAAAAATATGGACCGGAAATATTTGTAATGACCTATACCAACGATGTTATGAGTTATATCCCTACTGAAATCATCCTTGAAGAAGGAGGGTATGAAGGTCACACTGCCCAAATGGTCTATGGACTTCCTAGTAAATGGAAGCCTGGGTTAGAAGATCAAATCCTTACAGCTTTTGATAAATTGGCTGCTAAATTAGCCATTCAACCAATAAAATAAATCCAACCTTTTTCAGTAGATCCCATGAGAAAAACAAGTCAGAAAATTATCGCTGTAGTTGTCACACTACTCCTGCAAAGCTCATTTTCTTTGGCCTTATTTGGCCAATCCACATCATCCTATGAGGTATTGTTTGATGGGAAATCCTTGGAGAAATGGTGCCCAAAAAACGCCCCTACCTCTGCCATAAAGGGATGGAAAATCGAAGACGGAACGCTTTTTATGGATGGTAAAGGCGGCGGAGATATTATCACGAAGGAAAAGTACAGCGACTTTGAGCTGGTTTTTGAATTTAACCTTACGGCAAATGCGAATAGTGGTATAAAATATTTTGTAGACACTATTTATAACGAAAAAACCGGAAAGATGATGGTCAATGGGCCTGAATATCAAATAATTGATGATTACAATTATGAAGGAGTAAAGGATAACCCCAATGGAACGACATCAACCGGTGCTGCTTACCTTTTCTATCCTCCTAAAAACAAGGAGTTAAAGCCGCATGGTTCATGGAACCAAGGTAAGATTATAGCCAAAGGAAAAAAGGTAAGTCATTATTTAAATGGGAAAAAATTAGTTAGTTATACCCGAGGAAATAAAGATTTCCTGAAAAAGAAATCAGAAAATAAGTTCAAAGATGACGAAAATTATGGAGAGCTTAAAGAAGGGCATATCTTGATAACGGACCATGGTGATAAAGTCTTTTTTCGAAATATTAAAATCAAAAGATTATAGTGAACGAAGTGCTCTTGCCAGAGCTAAATTTGATTAATTCCTAATTGCTGATTGGGTACTTTAACCGTATTTCAATCAGCAATTGGCTTATTATACTATTTCCACAAAAAATCAGGATGAATCAATTTCCACTCAAGGCAAGCATTGCAACCTTGTATTTGACGACTCCAACCAAATATCGCCCTCTATTTTTTAGTTTTGTTTATCTACTTGCTTTACCTTTTACCGGTACTAAATACCCTGACAGATTTATTTAAACTCTTCTAACATAAAGGAAGATTTCTGGTCGAATGTTTTTGATATTTTAGAGTCCTTGGTCAAATCCCAATAGCTCTGATCCTGTAAAACCAATACTTGTGTGGCAACAATCCAGCTTTGTGTCCAACCTGTAAGGGTTCCCCATGCACCCCATCCGGCATCTGCATTGGAGGCCCAGTACTCCCATCTTTCATAATCAAAAGCCCTAAACCAAGCACCATCAAGATCTTTTATGGTTTCACTTTTCACTTGAATCCGAGTTAAAAAGTCAGATAACTTTTCCAATGCCTCAAAGTAAACAGGATTTCCCGTAGCATGTGCTGCTTCATTCAGACTAAAGAAAGCAAAATTGCTGGTATACAACATGTCAGCAATTGGATCTCCATTTTCAAATATCAAAGGTGCTTCATGAAGTCCATATTCTTGATTTGAAGCTGTTCTGCCATATTTACCCTTATCAGCCCCTCCTAATTCCTCCATGATCGCCCCACTCTCTACCTGATTTTCCAAAAGTTTACTCACAATTCTGTCTAGCCACTCCCTATGTTCAGGAGTATCTTCAACTTTCACCAACCAAGCCAAGGGTAAAATCATTCTAGCTCTTTCCTGTTGGATCCCATTGGTCCAATGCCACTCTTCAGGATATTTGTCCATCATTATTTCTATAGCTTTTTTTGACTTGGTAAGCAATGGTTCATATCCGGTTTTGTCATAAAGCCACAAATAAATTGCCCACATCCAAGATTCAAAATGAGGTGCTGGATTAATTGTTTCTTGATTCCAGTAATGTTTCCAGCCTAGACGGTGAAGGTTGGCATTGTTTAATCGGCTTCCTCTAAAGCCATTTTTTCCGGTTGTCCTGAAGTTGGCCAAAATACTCTCTAACATTTCTTCATTCCAATCGTCTTTTTGCATATGTGCCATCGCTCCTAACACTCCAAGTATGGCCCTGGCGTTGTCATCACCATAATAGACAAAAGGATGTGTATTCGACCAGCCTATCAATCCATATGCAGCTGAATCCGGCTCACTTCGAGGCCCTGTGGTAAGGTTTTCCCTGTACAAGAATTCAATCAAATTTTCCGCCGGCAAATTGTAATCGGGATCTTCTAATAAATTGGCTGCTGCGGCAAGTGCATAGGCTCCTTCCCCTTGAACATCTGCTCTGATCCAATAACGATATTGTTGAGTGCCATCAAAAAATATATTCGAAGAATGACCTTCCAATAACCCTTCGCTTCCATCCCCGGATTGAAATTCTTCAGGCACCGGTGGGCCTATGGGATTTGTACCATCTCCTTGGTACTTTAGCCAATATTTTTTCCACTCCTTGGCGATGTAAAACTTTCCTTTCTCAAACCAATCAACGCCTTTTTTTACTGAATTAATTTTATCCTTACGGCTAATCGTTTCCTTGACACCAAAAGAAGGTTCTACCACCCGAGGCCAAGTATCAAAACTAAATTGCCTATCCTGAAGAGTAATTTTATTAATAATATGAGCCCATAATGCCTGCCAATGGGCTTCAGGCCCAAATCTTCCCCTAGCAAAATCAGATAATTTACTTAATGCAATAAAGCTTTCGTCATTATTAATTAGTAATGGGTAGGCAGGAACCCCTTCCAAACCATAAACCGCACTGTCAAGACCTGCTACTTTAGCTACTACCATCAAAGGGTCACTTGCCTCAGTGGAAATTACATGACAATCATTTATTCCCAAAATGTTCATGGGATTAAGGCCTTCTCCAAACTTATCTGAAACAACTACCGCCCTTTCAAGTCTGGTTTTCAACACTTCTCCATTACTTTCAAAGCCCTCAAAATCTTCAGGGTATTCTATGTAATATTTAATATTTTTTTCTTCAACTAAAGAGAAAAATTTATCAGGGATTTCTACCCTATTCTTCGGATATTCGGTAGACAATACCAATAAAGCTTCCCCATTATCCATCTCTTCAATGGCTTGCATTACATCTGAATAAAAACCCAAGTCATAGCCCTCCCCTTTTAACCACTGAAAAAGATCAGTATTCTGTGATCCAACAATGTGTATTTTTTCTTTTGAGACTGATGTGCAAGAGGTGATAACTATCAATAAAACAATAAAAAACCAGTGTCTATCCATAAAATAATTTTTTACACTAAAAACCGCAATATAGAAGAAATACCCACTAATTAGCAAGTTTAATTTAATATTTGGTGCAATTTATATTGTGGTTTTTTATCCTCATTGTATCAATGCATAATGCATCAAAAACAGGGTCTTCCGTAAAATATTCTTAATAAAATTCTTAACTTTAATCAAACTCCTATTATTTAAATGATGCGATTTAACTACCTAGATTTTATTCTATTTCACATCTTTTTTTTAGCCACATTATCGGTTCAGGCTAAGTACTTCAATGACTCCACTTTATCAAAAGATGCAGTTGAATTGGACATGCATACAAAAGAGATCAATGGACTGAAATTATTGCATCTTTGGCAGAGTTTAGACCAAGATTCATTGGCAATTAATCCTGATGTGGTGTTTATTATGGCAGGGAAAAATGATATTCACCAACTACATAATCCTCAAGCTGAGCACACATTTTCATCTAACTATCAGAAAATAATCTCAAGCTTAAAACAAAAAGGCATAGAAACGGTTCTTTTCAATTTCCCTCCCTTAACTTTTAAGAATAATGATTTTAATATACCTGATCATAGCGCTTCTCAGCATAATCAAATTAATAAGGCGAATAAAATAATTCAAAGCCTTGCTAAAACAAATGAAATCAAATGGATTGATATGAACTCAGTCTATGCTAATTTTAATAATACAGTGGGATCTGAGTTTACCCTAAACCCCGGTATTACCAACCGTATTGCCGCAAATAAAGCCTATGAATACTTGGTGAAAAATAAGAAGCTTGATAAAAAATTACAAGTATTATTTTTGACAGATGCCCCTACCAAAAGTGAGATTTCTACATGGAACGAACAGGAGAAAAGCATTCAATTTCATTTTAGTAAATTGCTGAATTGGCAAAAAATCGCCCCCTATTTCAAAGTTCCCGATAAATACAAAGGTGACCGAGGATCCTTTAGAGATCCCTTTACTTTTGATGATCAATCAAAGGTAACTTCTCTGGAAGATTGGAAGAAACGAAGAAATGAGATTCTTACATCTTGGCATGCTTATATGGGAGAATGGCCTGAATTCATTGAAAACCCAAATTATGAAGTTTTGTATTCAATTAACAAAGCGGATTATATTCAAAAAAAGATCCGTTTTGAATGGGTTCCCGGCCAAATGACCCATGGGTATTTACTGGTTCCCTATCAGGCCAATAATCTACCGGCTGTTGTAACGGTTTATTACGAACCGGAAACAGCAATAGGAGAAGGCAAGGAAGAAAGAGATTTTGCCTTACAATTGGTTAAACGTGGATTTGTAACCCTGTCAATCGGCACAACTGAAACAACTGAGAACAAAACTTTTTCTCTATACCATCCACATATTGACAGTGCCACTGTTGAACCACTTTCTTTACTTGCTTATGCATCAGCAAATGCATGGCATCTACTTGCGGGTTTACCGGAAGTAAATCAAGAAAAAATTGGGATAATGGGGCATAGTTATGGTGGGAAATGGGCCATGTTTGCCTCCTGTTTGTTCGAGAATTTTGCAGCAGCAGCTTGGTCAGATCCCGGAGTTGTTTTTGACCAAGAAAGGCCAAACATCAATTACTGGGAACCTTGGTACCTTGGTTATCATCCAAGACCAAGAAGAGAAAGAGGTGTTCCTACGGCAAATAATCCTGCGAAGGGCACCTATCTTCAGCTCTTGAAAGACAATAGGGATCTGCACGAGCTTCATGTATTAATGGCTCCCCGACCTTTTTTAGTCTCCGGAGGAGAAGAGGACGGGGAGCATCGATGGATTCCCTTAAACCATAGCATCAAGGCAAATCAATTGTATGGTTACAATGACCGTGTAGGGATGAGTAATCGACCGGAACACTCTCCCAACCCGGAATCCAATGCAATCATTTACAACTTCTTTGAATATTTCTTAAAAGAATAAATACCTATGAAAGAAAACTTTGAAGGTTTTCTTTCACAAAGGCGTCATCGTTGAGCCAAGGATAAGCTTCATAAACACGATCAATTTCTTCTGATTGACCGGGAGAAAGGACTTCATTTGGATTGAGACACCAAGTTCCCTGTAGTAAACCCTGTCTTCTCAGCACTTCATGAATACCCGGAATACAACCTTTAAACTGGTGTTTGGGATCAAAAATAACAGCATTGGAATCGGTTATTTGCACTCCCAACTCAAGCAATTCAGGCATTGCTGAAAGGTCATTGTCACGGCATTCCTTTATCTTCTCCAGCAGCGCAACGGCTTTAGTGGTCCACACTGCCCAATGGCCAAGTAAACCACCAACCACTCTTTTTGTAATTTTCTCTCCATTCACCACAAAAGTAAATGGTGTAAGGAGGTCTGCCACAATGTTATCATCGTTTCCGGTGTACAAGGCTATTTCCTTATGGCGACTTGAAGAACAAACTGCCCTTACTACATCTAAAGATTGGTACCTGTTAAAGGGGGCCATTTTAATGGCTTGAACATTGGGGATATCAGCAAAATCTTTCCAAAAATCGTAGCTTAACAGTCGGCCACCGGCTGATGGTTGAAGGTAAAATCCAAAAATAGGCATTACTTCTGCAACCTTTTCAGCTCTTTTTATCAAATCCTTTTCTGACCAATCTCCCAATCCCCCGGCACTAAGCAGGCCTAGATCATATCCTAAGTCCTTTGCCAAAGTAGCTTCGGCTACTGCCTGATTAGTGTCTCCAACAATCCCTGCCACCATTGCAAAAGGTCTTTCGATGGCTGCAGCTTTGACTTCTTCCATGGCCATTCTTAAAACCGGCTCAAAAAGTCCATATTTTTTTTCCCTAATTTCAAATTGCGTACTATGTACACCCACTGCCATTCCTCCGGCTCCGGAGGCGATATAATAGCGAGACAATGCTCGTTGGTATTTTTCGTCAAGTTCTCTTTCTGCAGTTAAAGCCAATGGGTGGGCAGGAATTACGGTCCCATCATGTAATAATTGCCTGATTGCGGGATTTATATTACTCATTATTTTATAATTAAAATTTTCCTTCTCTTTCTTGAAAGTGGGTTGGTTTATTTAAGGTAGCTCCATCTTGCTGGATCCATTGCACTGTCATCTCAATCATTGTTAACAAAGAAACCGACGGATAGCCAAATAGTTGGTGACAAAGGGAGGCATTGTTTAATAAAACGTTAGGCTCCGGTTCATTTACAAAAACCGGCTTTTTATTCAATAACTTACCAAATTTCTCTGCTACTTGCCGAATGCTGATTGTCTCAGGACCGGTAACATTTAATATTTTAGGTGGACTGCTGGTATGTAACAATGAACGGATAGCAATTTCATTGGCATCTCCTTGCCAGATTACATTCATGTGCCCGCTTCTTAAATCGATTGGCTTTTCGGTATTTACCATTTTACCTATTTCCAAAAGGTTACCATAACGCATATCAATGGCATAGTTAAGCCTGTACATTAACATCGGGATGTTGAACTGATGACTGAAGTATTCAAATACACGTTCTCTCCCCAAGCAGGATTGTGCATATTCACCAATAGGTTCCGGAGGGGTTTCCTCCAAGGCTCCTCCTGATGCATAATGCACAAAGGGATAGATGTTTCCGCTAGAAAATACGATAATTTTAGAATTTTTATACTTTGTGGCTACCCTTCCAGGTAAATAGGCATTCATTGCCCAGGTGGAGTGTTCCTGACCTGTGGTACCAAACTTTTTGCCGGCCATATAAATAACATTCTCAGCCTCAGGTAAAGCCTGTAGGGCTTCATCATCCAACAAATCAGCTGCTATGCAGGTTACGCCATGGTTTTCAAGATCAATTCTTAAGCTATCATCAGAAAATCTGGAAACGCCTATAACTTTTTTATCGATACCGGCTTCCTTTACTGCCCTACTAGCAAGTTTAGCCAAGCTAGGCCCCATTTTGCCTGCAACACCCAATATAATGATGTCTCCTTTTATCTCTTTGAGGTCTTCAATCAAGCCTGCGGTGGGCTTGCTAAGAATTTCTTCTAACTCTTCAATAGATTTCATTGATTCAATAGTAAATTTTAATGGTTTGATCCTTCTCTTAAAACTCCTCGCCTAAAAGAAAAACCTTTTCATATATTATTTTTTATGCATTAAACAAAGAATAGGCATTACTTAATGCCAAAGTAAATAGCACCAATAAGCCAATTACACCAATAATATTGGTGAAAGTATTATTTTTTAGGGAGCCCATTATATTGGTATCGTTACCAATTAAAAACAGACCTAAACCGATGAAAGGTACTGCGAATATGGTTATTCCCTGGGCAAAAACAATTAATTCAAGTGGTAGCCTTCCAAATATTAGTGCGATGGATGCTCCAATTATAATAATCAGTGTAATTAAGATTTTTACCGGGGTACCATTTAAATTTCTACCCAAAGACAAAGCATCTGAAAGCAATGTGCCGCCTATACTCGCATTTCCTAAAAGGGAAGAAAAAGAAGCCCCAAATAAACCTATCATAAACACCATAAACGAAAATTTTCCATAAACCGGTTCTAATGCCATCCCAATATCTCCGGCTGAGGTGACTGTCACCCCCTTTGGATATAAGATGGTGGCTGCACTAATCATGATCATGGAGGAAATAAGGCCTAAAATAACGATTCCCGTATAACTCTCTCTCAAAGCATCTTTAGCTTCACCTTTTTCCCAGCCTTTTTCCTGAACCAAATAAGATTGATAAAAAGCGCCTGCGATAGAAAAACTTGAAGCTACCAAAGCGATTACCAAGATAAAGGAACCTTGTGGAATACTTGGATTCAGCCCTGCCATTACCTCAGACCAAACAGGAGGGGCAATTATTAGCGTAAAAAGGAAAGAAATTAACATTATCCCAACCATAATCATCATCACCTTTTCTAAAATTTTATAGAAGGATTTAAAAAACATCAACGATATAGCCATTAATGATATAACTACAATCCACAAGCCATTTGTTTGTCCGAGAGACTCAGAAAGTGCCAACCCTGCCCCAACAGTATTCCCTGCTTGAAAAGCAGCAGTAACAAAGAAAATACTTATTCCGGCAATTAAAGCTGCTGCATTTCCCCATTTTTTTCTAAATAAACTGATAAGGGATTGGTCAGAGGCCAACCCTATCCTGGCTCCCATTCCTGTAAAAGTTAACATCAACAGTGCTGCCACTATTATTACCCAAAGTAAATTGTAGCCATAGACTGCACCCAATTTGGAAGTAATGGTAAGGCTACCGGGACCAAATACCAAAGCGGCTGTAATTAGCCCAGGGCCTAGAGATTTAAACCAACGACGGATCATATGTATATTTTATGCAAATTTTAAATGTGAATTATTGATGTGGTTAAAATTAAAAATGCTTTCTGTTAAAGACCTCTGTCAATACCACGGCATCTTTTAAGGTTTCAGGGTTTTTCAAAATTTTAGCGTATTTGTTACCAACTGTATATTCGCCTGCTACATCTACAACTTCTCCTAAAATCTTTTTATTGTCATCCAGGTCAACTTGATCGTCAAGTTTAACCAAGGGCTGTTTGATACTTCGGTAAGCACTGGTATGTGTTTTTTCTTTTGGTAAAATTTCTTTCTCTGAGATAGGAGGTAACTCTTCTTTTTCCTCCGAATAATCATGATCAGAAACCTCATCACTCCATTCGTCTCTATTGTCTTCAGGGAAGGTTTCCGTTTGATCTTTTCTAATTTCTCGTAACAACTCCTCAAAGGAAGGCCCTTGCTTTGGAGCTCGCTCATTATCTTCCTTTTCAGCATACTCCTCCTCGGGTTTCTTTTTCACAAAAGAAGTATAAATAAAATAGATAATTACTGCTATTAAATATAATACCGTGCTACCGTCCATAATCGTCCGTAGTGATTTGAAATTAAAATTACAAAAATTATCCGGTATGAGACTATTTTTTTGACAGGGATCAAATAAAAAGGTTCAATGGTTTTCTTAGAAATTAAGCTGAATAAATCCTCAAAAGCCTTTCAAAATGGCAAAAAAAATGAGCTTTATTTTAACATAATATGACTATAGTCATTTAATGTTAAATTTTTAATTATTCTTCTTTTATTTAAAATAAATTGATTAAATTATAATATTATTTAAATACAGATTATAGTTGTCATAAAACCTGAATCCTGCCATGAAAACTGCACCCTTAACCCCCTATCAATTAGAAAAAGAAATCGCTTGCCCTAACTTAATGGTCAAAACGCGTTACGGAAATGTTAATTTAAAGTCAATAATTAAAGGTCAAAGAATTATTATTTACACCAACCCTTCTGCGTTAATTCCAAAAACCGATGAAGATCGACACAAACTCATAACCGCTTTGACCAAATTAAAAGAGCTCAATTATCACCTCATTGGGTTTAACATTGATTCATTCGAGGAGCATTTGTACGCCACCAACTGGCTTAATTCTCAACTTGATGATTATTTGGTCTTCCCAATCTTTTATCAACCGATGAATGATTTGAAAAGAGATTTGGAACAAAAATTATCCATGAGAATAAAGATTGATAACCCAATTTATTTCATCAATCAAAAGGGCAATACCCAATACATTGTCAATGGAGATATCCAAAAGTATAAAGACATGGACAATATTGTAAGCTTAGCTTCAAAAATGGTTTTAACCAATCAAAATTTCGACAAAGTATTGTCTCTCAATTGATAATTATAAGGCGGTTAAAACTAACTGGTTTGTACGACCAAGACGGCAAACACTTTTAGTCCGTAAAAAATTGCGGTTAGGGGGTATCTTGTGCTTTGGCCAAAAAACTTATTTGATCAAATGTAATTCAACTTACTGAGGCAATGGCAGGGTCTAAATTTTGATCATCTGAGGGGACTATGTTGTTTTGGGCATGACTAATTTGGGAATTGGTTTCTGAAGACAAGAAAAGATTTTCTTCATTAACCTGTTTATTTAATTTTTGAATACCGGCTTCCATTTTTGCACCAAAATCAACTTGAATATTATCAGTATAAGCCATCCCTTGAAACAATGCATTTTTCCCGATAGTTAGCCTACTTAATGCGACAACCTTTCCTTTAACTTCTCCTAACACTACTATATGCTCGGCTTCAATATCCCCCAGCACTTTTCCACTCTCTCCGATGATAACCCTCTTCTTGGTACTAATATTCCCTCGAATCTCACCTTCTATTCTTACATCATTTTCGGCAGTAATATCACCTTCTAGGTGAAAACCACTCGAAAAAAAAGATACAATATTTGAAGGGTTGAGCTTTGATTTCATGTTGTTGGTGGGCTAGCAAGTTACGGGGCATAAAAACATACTCCCCTATTCGACAGGTGAACGTAAATAAAATAAAATTTGGTGAAACTTCACAATTAATTAAATAAAAGGATTTTATAGTAGCAACAACCAAAAATTCAATTTAAATCACTCTATTATTATATACTTTTCTTCGAAAAGCACATTCTTCAATAATCAGCCTTTTTATTTCACAAAACATAATTGTTTCCTGAAGCTAATTTTTCAATAAAAATCTTGTATTACCAATAAAAATCAGGCCTCTTTATCCCAAATTCTTCCCAATTGATTTATCCTCAATGTAAAATATAAAACTCAGGAGCTTCAATGACAATTTAAATAGTTCCCCAATAAAAGGTTCGGGCCAATAATAATAAGAGAGAAAAAACCACCATATTCAAAAACTAGGGAAAGCTAAACTGCACACATTTGTAAATTGAATGGTTTGGGTTAAATTTGTTTAGGTTTAAATCAAATACATGCAACTCTCCAAATTAGAAATAAGAGGCTTTAAAAGTTTTGGTGATAAAGTAATGATCCACTTTGACAAGGGAATCACTGGAATAGTAGGCCCAAATGGTTGTGGCAAGTCAAATGTTGTTGACGCAATTCGGTGGGTACTTGGAGAGCAAAAAACCCGGATGCTTCGTTCTGATAAAATGGAGAATGTAATTTTTAACGGAACAAAGAACAGGAAACAGCTCAATATGGCGGAGGTATCCCTCACCTTCGAAAACACTAAAAATTTATTACCTACAGAATACACACACGTCACGATCACCAGAAGATATTATCGTTCCGGAGAAAGCGAATACCTGCTAAATGGGATCACTTGTCGATTAAAAGACATTACAAATCTTTTTATGGATACTGGAATTAACTCCAATAGCTATGCTATTATAGAGTTAAAAATGATCGATGAACTGCTCAATGATAAAAATAATTCAAGAAGGGATTTATTCGAAGAAGCTGCTGGTATTTCAAAATTCAAAACTCGAAAAAAAGAAACCCTTAAGAAATTAGGTGATACAGATGCAGACTTGGATAGAGTGGAAGACCTGCTATTTGAAATTGAAAAAAACTTAAAATCGTTAGAAAAACAAGCTCGACAGGCTACCCGGTATTTTGAAATAAAGAAAGATTACAAATCTGCAAGCATCGCACTTGCTAAAAAAGGGGTAGTTCATCAAAGAGATGTATTAATAAACCTCAACAAAAAACTAGAACATGAAAACGATCAAAAGCTTAAGCTTAATGCTGAGCTAGCCCATAAAGATGCTTTATTGGAGAACCTTAAAGCAGAAATGATCCATAAGGAAAAGTTGCTAGGAAGTAGACAAAAAACCTTAAATGAACATGTTCACAAAATTCGGCAATTTGAAAGTGATAAAAAAATTAAGAATGAAAGACTCCGCTTTCTTCAAGACAAGTCTCACCAGCTGAGAGAGCAGATTGAGCAAGATAAAAAAAGCAATGAAAGAGCCGGATTTAGCATCAAATCACTGGAACAAGAACATCGAATTTCGGAAAAGCTTACTCAAGAGAAAGAACAAACTGTAGAAGAATTAAAAGCTGTTTACGAGGAAAAAAAGGCTCAGCACAATGTCTCCCTCGAAAAACAGAAAGTGATGCAAAGTACTTACTCTCGAAAGCGAGATGAATTGTACCAATTATCAAAAAGTCAAGAGATCAAGCAAATCCAACTCACAACCATTAAGCAGGAGCTGGAGAAAACCGCAACAGATGACAACAGTCAGATTGAAAATTTGGCAGGTTTTGAAGAAAAACTAGGCCTCATAAAAGCGCAATTAGACAAAGAAAACACTGCCTTTGAAGAATTAAAAGAAGAAGAAGCCGCCCACCTGGCCAAACAAGAAGAAACCTCCAGATTGCAGGAATTGATCCGAGAGGAACTTACCCAACTCAATAGAAAACTGGATGCCAAAAGCAATGAGTACCAGCTGACAAAATCCTTGGTTGACAACCTTGAAGGATTCCCTGAGGCAATAAAGTTCCTAAGAAAAAACAGTCAATGGGGCAAAAACATGCCTTTGCTATCAGACATTATCACTACAGATGAAAAGTACCGAGTAACCATAGAAAATTTTCTTGAAAACTACATGAATTATTATGTGGTTGACAATGATACCGAAGCAATCGCTGCCGTGAAACTATTAAGTGATTCCGGCAAAGGAAAAGCTCATTTTTTTGTATTGGAAAGGTTCGAGAAATTTAGGGCTAGTCAAAATAAGCTATTTCCCGATGCAGTGGCTGCAACAGAAATAATCGAGTATGATTCCAAGTATGCGCCGCTAGTGGCTTATTTGTTGGATGATGTCTATATCTTTTCCGGAGACATTCACCAAGTACCAAAATCTCAGGAGGGTATTTTCATTACAGAAAGCGGGAAATTCATCGACAGAAAATTTACCATTTCCGGGGGATCAGTAGGCCTCTTTGAAGGTAAAAGGATAGGTCGGGCAAAAAATCTGGAAAAACTCGACAAAGAAATAAAAGTACTCCAGAAAAAAATAAATGAGACCAGGGCCAATCTCGATAAAAAAACAGCTGAACTATCTAAATTAAAAGCCGTTAACTTCAAATTATCGATTGAAGAAAAACAGCTCAAGGTCAATGAATTGAACCAAGACTTTGTTTCAATTAAAACGAAAAAAGAGCAATTGGCGGAAATGCTAAGTTCCAATGCCAATAAAAAAGAAGATATCGAGGATAAGATCTTTACTCTCACTGAAGAACTAGAAATTATCGGCCCCAAATTAAAGGAAGAGAAAGAAGCCTTCGATTTACTTGAAGAAGAAATCAACAATATCAATGCTGATCTACAGGAAGATGCGGAAGAACTTTCTCACCGCTCCTCACAGTTCAATGAAGAAAACATCCTTTACCATCAACTATTAAACAAACTCCAAAGCATTGAACAAGAAATAAGCTTCAAAAAGAGTACTTACGAAAGTAGTAAAGAGAGAATTGAAAAGGCCCAGACCGATTTGGGGCAAACAGAGCAAGAAATCATGTCCTTGATTGACAATAATGAAGTAAAGGACGATGAGCTTATAGAACTGTACGGGGAGAAAGACAGTATAGAATCCGGGGTAAATGATGCCGAAAAAGACTATTATGCTGCAAGAGGCGAAATTGATGAAGTAGAAAAAGGTATTAGAGAAATTCAGAGGAAAAAAGAGCATTCTGACGCCCTTTTGATGGATCTAAAGCAAACCACCAATGAAATTAATTTAAAGCTAAGCGGAATTAAAGAAAGGCTTAGTGTAGAATTTGAGTTGGATCTGGATGAGATTATGGCTAAGAACCCTGATTTGGACGAGGAACATGCTTCCAAGTCTGAAGATGTTTTGAGGGAAGAAGTTCAAAAGGCAAAATCAAAATTGGAAAAAATGGGTCCGATTAACCCCATGGCTATGGAAGCTTATGACGAAATTAAGGAACGTCATACTTTCATAACAGCGCAAAAAGAGGACCTTATTCAAGCAAAAGATTCTTTAATGTCAACGATCAAAGAGATTGATCAGGTGGCCAAAGAGACTTTCATAGATGCTTTTGAAAAAATAAAGGTCAACTTCGTGAAAGTCTTTCGCTCACTATTTACCGAAGAGGATGACTGTGACTTAAAACTAACCAATCCGGAAATGCCTTTAGATAGCACCATTGAAATAATTGCTAAACCTAAAGGGAAAAGACCTTTGACGATTAACCAACTCTCAGGGGGTGAAAAAACCTTAACAGCAACTTCTTTACTGTTTTCCATTTACTTACTAAAACCTGCGCCTTTTTGTATTTTCGATGAAGTAGATGCACCATTGGATGATGCCAACATTGATAAATTTAATCAGATCATTCAGAAATTCTCGAATGAATCTCAATTTATCATTGTCACCCATAACAAACGAACCATGGCAAGCACTGATATAATTTATGGCATTACTATGATTGAGGCAGGAGTATCAAGAGTGGTACCGGTAGATTTAAGAGAATTGGTCGATGAAGAAGCTTCTCAAGGATAACTCTGCCCTAGCCCTCCCTCTATAGGGAAACATCTACGAGAAATAATGGAGTAATTAGATTATTTCAGCACTATTGTAGTTAGGACATACTTGTTAATAAAATAGGATTGAGTCCTCCATTTCATTTATCACACCCAATTCTATTGTGTTCTGCTGGGTTGTGACAAACATTGGAGAAAAGGATCAATAAGTATTCCCCAAAAAGGATAAACCTATTGATCCGTTTACTGTGTTTTATTTGGGAAGAAAAGTAGCCAACCTACCATATACCCAAGTACCAGCCACGGCACTAAGTAAGGAAACGAAAACTACAGTAAATCCTGTACCAATCTGGGCAAACAATGGTCCGGGACAAGCTCCGGTAATGGCCCAGCCTAATCCGAAAATAAAGCCCCCGTATATTTGCCCCCTATTGAACTTCTTATCCTTTATTTTGATAGGTTCACCATTAATGGTTTTAATCGAAAACCTTTTAATGATTTGAATGGAGAGCATGCCAACAAGAATTGCTGAACCGATTACTCCATACATATAAAAAGATTGAAAGCGAAACATTTCTTGAATCCTAAACCAAGAAATTATTTCTGCTTTTACGAAAATAATTCCAAAAAAAAGCCCGACAAAGAGGTACTTTAATAAAGCCAAACCAGATTCCCCTTGCCTAGCTTTAATTTTTGAGTCCTTACTTTTTTCAATCTCTTTTTGTTCAATTTCTTTTAATAACATGTCAATAAATTTATATTTTATTTGAATTAAAAGCCTACCAATGTCATGATGAAAGGCAGTAATAAATGGGTCATTACTAGCCCTCCTATCATAAAGAATGCGGTAGCCACTACAGAAGGCCATTGAAGGTTACTTATGCCCATTATGGCATGTCCTGAAGTACAACCGCCAGCATACCTTGTACCAAAACCAACCAAAAAGCCACCTACCACCATAAAAAAGAAACCCTTTAAGGTAAAGAGATACTCCCAGCTAAATATTTCTGCAGGCAAAAGGCTATTAAAATCAGTCAATCCCAACGCCCTCAAATCTCTTTGGGTGCTTTCAGCAATGACAATTGCCTCAGGGTTTGACAAAAATAAGGCAGCCACTACTCCTCCTAAAAACACTCCTGCCACAAACATTAAATTCCAGATTTCTTCCTTCCAATTGTATTGAAAAAAAGGGATTTTTGCCGGAACACAGATTGCACAAACATGTCTTAAGGAAGAAGAAATACCAAAAGATCGGTTTCCTAATATTAAGAGGATCGGTACAGTTAGCCCTATCATAGGGCCTGCTATGTACCAAGGCCAAGGTTGACTGACCCAATTCAAGAATTCATTCATTATTATATTTCATTATTGTTAACAAAAGGAATTAAAATTATCCCAAGGACATAGTCAGAAGTACAGGCGTACTTTTAAGACCCCGCGATGAATCACTAAAATGAGCTAAAATTACATTAGATAAGGATGGGATAATTATGCTATTATTAGAGCGTGCTAAATGATTACCACTTAGCGCGCCCTAGTTTATTGGTTACAAAATCCTGTCAGTTTATAACATGGTTGTTGGACAAGCATAATCACTGACAGGGAATTTTTCGGATGATTTAATGGCTGCAAATCCCCCCTTTATATTGATTAAATTGTCATAACCTCTAGCCCTAAGAACGGAGCAGAAAATCATGGAACGATAGCCTCCTGCGCAGTGTACCATATAGGTCTTATCTTTATCTATGGTCTTCATGCTATCATTGATATAATCCAAGGGAGCATTTACAGAACCTATTACATGCTCACTAAAGTGCTCACTTGCTTTTCGAACATCTAAGACAATATTTTCGGGAGAACTTTCAGACAACTTTCTAAACTCATCGACATTAATTGAAGGAATGTTATCTATTTCTTTCCCTGCTTTTCCCCAAGAATTCATTCCTCCTTTAAGAAATCCCAAAGCATGATCATAACCTACCCTGGCCAATCTGGTAATGACCTCTTCCTCCCTACCTTCATCCGCTACAATCAAAAGCTCTTGCTTCACATCCGGAATTAGCGTACCTACCCATACAGCAAAACTTCCATCGATCCCAATGTTTATTGCATTAGGCACGAACCCTTTAGCAAAAACCTCAGGATCTCTTGTATCAAGAATTATTGCTCCTGTTTGATTGGCTAAGTATTCAAAATCATTTGGATCAAGAGCTTCTTGACCACGTTCCAACACCTCGTCGATACTGTCATAACCTTGAATGTTCATCATCACATTCTGAGGGAAATACGCCGGGGGAGGTGTAAGCCCATCCAATACTTTTTCAACAAATTCCTCTTTGCTCATTTCCTGCAAAGCATAATTTGTTTTCTTTTGATTGCCTAGGGTATCACTAGTGTCCTTACTCATATTTTTACCACAAGCACTGCCTGCACCATGTGCCGGATAGATAATCAAATCATCAGGTAGTGGCATTATTTTATTCCTTAGGGAATCATACAAGTGCCCGGCTAATTTTTCTTGCGTTAAGTCTTTCACCACTTTTTGTGCAAGGTCAGGCCTTCCAACATCCCCTATAAATAAGGTATCACCTGTAAATAAAGCTTCAGGATTTCCTTCCTCATTGATCAATAGAAACACAGCACTTTCCATGGTATGTCCCGGGGTATGCAGTACTTTAATTTTACTTTTACCAAGGATAAATTCTTGGTTGTCCTGAGCAACTATGGCATTAAAACCCAACTCCATTTCGGTAGGACCAAATACTATAGAAGCTTTGGTTTTTTTGGCCAGATCCATATGCCCGCTAACAAAGTCTGCATGAAAGTGGGTTTCAAATATATATTTAATTTTGGCACCATTTTGTTCAGCTTTATCAATATAGGGTTGAACTTCTCTCAATGGGTCAATGATTGCTGCTTCCCCATTGGACTCTAAATAATAAGCTCCTTGAGCTAAACAACCTGTATAAATTTGTTCTATTTTCATAGTAGATTTCAATTCAATTAATGATAGCATAAAACTACAAGGGAAATCTATATTCCAATATGACATTAGTCACACAAGTAGTTTTATGATGGAATCAGAACAAATAGAAGAGGCTAAACCGTTCAAAAGAAAAATACATTGGTTGAAATTTACAGAATAAATCTGCAAACTTGGTAGTCAGGGGGGCTTGGAGAAAAACGAATCCAAGGATTGATGAAAAAAAATAGAGAAAAAAAAAGCTGTTTCCATAGAAACAGCTTTCAAAATAACTTATAAAATCCTATACTTAGTTTTCAACTTTACCTACAGAAGCATACATAAGTTTCCTAGCATCAGCTTCTCTTAGTTCAAATTGAATGTCACTAATTGGTCCCATTTTAACGTCTCTATCGGCTTTAAGAGAAATCCAAATTTGGTCTCTTTCAGCTTCAGAAAGCGCATCTTTTTGTTGGTTTACCCAAAGGACAAGGTCTGAAGTATTGATCAACACATCATTGGCTTGGAGCCTAGGCTCAGAACCGTATAATGAAGTGTTTTTAGGCTTTCCAATGTACAGATATGATATCAAAGTTTTCTTTTGAATCTTCTGCAACTGTGTTGCCTGTGGGATCTTTTGCTCAACCAATATTGTTTGTTCCCTTAATACTGTTGTTACCATAAAGAAAAACAACAACATAAAGATAATATCAGGCAATGCCGAAGTTGGAATATTGGTATCCGCTTTGGTTTTCTTTTTAAACTTTGACATATCAGCTTCCGGTTTTATCAGGTTCAGCAATGGAAATGGCCATAGGAATATTCTCTTTTCCTCTGTCCATCAATTCCTTTTCAGCAGGAGTCTGACCTGACAGGGTTCTATACTCTTCTCCTGTAAGCCCTACACGCTCTCCATAAATTTCGAAGTAGGCCTGTTTTACTAAATCCAAAACCTCCAAGTAGGTCTCATAGCTGGTACCTCTATTGGTTTTGATAGAGATTACCGCGCCACCTGACATTGGATGATCTGAAGATTCAGGGCTTTGGTCTGCCAATCCTTTCAAGGAAGGAGGCAAACTATTGAACAAGGCGATAGCATCTTCATCAGGATTTCCGAAATTCAGAATAAATCGTTTGATTTCGTCAGAAAGACCATTTAAATCATTTCTAAACTCCCCTTCGATCAAGAGATCATCGTTTGCATTGATAAGAATATTAAAAATATTCCTTTCGTTTAATTCAACCTCTGGTGGGGGTTGATTAGGATCTTGCTTGGGAGGAAGGATGTTCATAATCCCTTTATCCGAAGCAATGGTTGTGGTCACGAGAAAGAAGATAAGGAGCAAGAAGGCGATGTCTGCCATCGATCCTGCATTTACCTCCTGAGCCATTCTACCTCTCTTGCTAGCCATATTATTTAATTATTTTATTAATTTCTGTAATTACAATCCCAACAATTGCAAGTAAAAACAGGGCATAGACTGTTATCAATACACCACCGACCATTTTAGCTCCTTCAGGAGTAATATTGAATGGGTCAGCCATATATTTTGCAGCTACGTCACCACTAGCGCTAGAGTAAGCTATTCCAAATACAGCAGCAATTATAACAACTCCTACGAGTGTTTTTAAAAGGCTCTTAGGATCTCCTAAGGAACTGATCAATGGCATAATTAAAGCTAGTATCGAGCCGATAACAACTAGTAAGTACCCTGCATATAAGAATATATCAGTAGTATCCATTTTATCTTAAATATATAAGTGAATAATCATTTTATTGAAAAACATTAAATTGACTAGAATTATCTAGTCAATTTATGCTTAACCAAAATGTCTACTAAACTGATGGAAGCATCTTCCATATCATTTACGATAGAATCAATTTTAGCCACACAATAGTTGTAAAACAACTGTAGGATAATCGCAACGATCAAACCTGCAACTGTGGTCAAAAGGGCAATTTTAATACCACCTGCAACAAGAGATGGAGAAATATCACCGGCAGCTTCAATTGAATCAAAGGCACCAATCATACCAATTACAGTACCCATGAAACCTAACATTGGAGCCAAAGATATGAATAGAGATATCCAAACAAGACCTTTTTCCAAACGTCCCATTTCTACAGATCCATAAGCTATGATAGATTTTTCTACCATTTCAATACCCTCAGAGTATCTCATTAGACCTTGCGTGAAGATAGATGCTACAGGACCTCTAGTTCCTTTTGTTACATCTTTTGCGGCTTCAATTCCGCCTTCATCTAACGCATTTTCTACTTTAGCCAACAATTTCTTGGTGTTAGTCGTAGAAAGGTTTAAGGTAACGATTCTCTCCAAAGCTACAGCTAAGCCTAAGATCAAACACAATAATACCGGAGTCATAAAGGTAGGATCACCCTCAATAAACTTGTCTTTTATAACTTGATGAAAAGATTGCTCTTCAGCAACGATGTCATCATCAGTCATAACTGGAGCTGGGGCCGGAGCAGCTTCTACCGGTGCGGCCTCTTCAGTAGTATCAGCTTCTGATTCTGTTTCTGTTTCTTCTTGTGCTTTTGTGATCATCGGAGCAAATAAAATTCCGAAAAGCATGAACAAAGCGATTAACTTTTTCATAGTGTAGTTTTTAATAGACATTTAAAGGTTGAACGGTTTCTAATTTTAAATTGATTTTTAAAGTTATAATTTTTTCGGCTCAAATTGCAAATGATTCCATTATAATTTCTGAGAATTTGTTGCAAATCCTCAAGTAATATTCATTTGACAGGGGCTAAGCCCTTGAAATTCCTACTGTTCTCTAATTTGCAATATAAGAAAAAAAATTACTCACTTTCATAAACGCCAAATCCTTCATCTAGTATATGAAGCATAGCCTTTACTTATATAAAACTAATTATTTAAAAGTTAATACGCAAATAAATCCCTTATTAATATAATCCTATCTGACTAAACATCAAACATTTAAGCTTATTATTCTTTGCAAAAACTCAAGGACTTTCTGCGAAATGTTAAGAATAATGCCTACCCCGACTCGAATTAATCTCGAACTTTCAGGTAATTCAGTTTCCTATATTAATATGTTTCCTCCTTGAATTCCACATATAATTTTAGACCAATTCCTCCTGATATTTAATTAAACTCCATTAATCCTCTTCAACGCTAAGTCCCGATATCCACAAACTGGGTCACAGCTGTTTTTTCTTCCAATTTATAATAAAGTAGCTTCTTTTATGATTAATGGCTTTGCATTCCACTCCTTATAATAAAGATTCATTCAAGTTAATTCGAAAATCAGTTAATAATCGAAGACAAAACTGATGCTTAATCGCCTTTTTAGGCAAGGCTCAAAATACATCCCCTATCAATTAAAAAATTTAACTTCTATACCCCTTATTTCTGGACTTTGTAGTGGCCCATATTTAACTTAATTTTGTTGATTCATCGAATCCTGTGAACACCTATATGAAAGAATGTGAAATTTGCCAAGGCTCGGAATTCAAGGACATTGTTGCCCAAGAACGAATGTATGATACAGGAGATATTTTTAATTATATAGAATGTGAATCTTGTCAAGCACTCTTTTTAATCGACATTCCTGCAGACCTTGGCAAATACTACCCCTCTAATTATTATTCCTTTGGTCCTTTCAACCGTAGCAATGCCCTTTTGGCACTTCTCAAAAAACTAAGGTATAAAGCATTTTGCAGGGGGCTCTCTTTTCATTCTCCGGTTTACTATGATTGGCTCTCTCCACTTTCCCTAAATCCAAAAAGTAAAATTGCTGATATCGGATGCGGAAATGGACAACTATTAGCTGAAATGGCTTACTCGGGTTTTAAGCAGCTCAATGGATATGATCCTTTTGTAAAAGCAGCTTTTTCTTCAAAAAATTTTTCTATATATAAAAAGGACTTTTTTGAAATTGATCAGAAATTTGATCTGGTAATGTTTCACCATTCTTTTGAACATCTACCCAGTCCTGTTGAGGTCTTTAAAAAACTTGTGACCATCTTAAACCCGGAAGGGCAAGTATTGATCAGAGTGCCTGTCACCGATGCCCAAGTTTGGAAAGAAGAACATACTTATTGGTTTCAGCTGGATGCACCAAGGCATTTATTTATCCCCAACACCAAATCAATGGAAATTTTAGGGGAGAGGTTTGGACTTGAACTTTTCAATACCACTTTTGATAGCATGGACAGTCAATTTTGGGGAACAGCTTTGTACAAAAAAGGAAAACCTTTGGTTGGCACCGACATCCACCAAGAATTCAGTAGACAAGAACTGACCGAGTTTCGGAATAAAGCACTACAATACAATAAATTGAAAATAGGTGACCAAGCTTGTTTTTATTATAAGAAGAAAGCTCAATAAATAGAACATCCACTCAATCAATTCTATGTCTTCCCAAAATTTGAAATGTTTGATTCCATATCAACTTGAAATAAGCTATAAGCTTACTCTTGCCTGATCAAATCAATTTTGCCAAGAAAAAACCTTAAATTGCTTTCTACGTTAGCGAATGGTCATATGCCGTTCCAGAAAAATTAAGTTAAATCATCAATCCTAATAGAAATCAAGTTTACTTTAACCAAACCATACAACTATCAATTATGAAAAAACAACTGAAAATTTTTCTCGTCATTGCCTTGTTTGCCAGTACGGCTTGCACCAAGGAGACAGGAGAAAAAACTACCGGTACCGAACAAAACTTGACCCTTGTTGCGGCTTTCCCGGAATTATCGTTTACCAGACCCGTTGATTTCCAGCATGCAGGAGACAAGTCAAACAAACTTTATGTAGTGGAGCAGCGAGGCGTCATTTCTGTTTTTGAAAATGAGCAAAAAACTTCGACCAAAGCAACGTTTTTATCCATTGAAGACCGAGTAGAAGATTCAGACAATGAAGAAGGTCTATTAGGCTTGGCATTTCATCCCAATTTTGAAAGCAACGGTTATTTCTACGTAAACTACACGGCATCCAATCCGGATCGTTCAGTAATTTCAAGATTCAACCTTTCCTCCACGAACCCTGATGAGGCCGATCCAAACAGTGAATTGGTATTGTTGGAATATGAACAACCATATGGCAACCATAATGGAGGACAAATAGCTTTTGGCCCGGATTACTACTTATATATAGGAGTTGGTGATGGTGGAAAAAGTGGAGATCCACATGGACATGGCCAAAACCGTAGTACCTTATTAGGAAATATTCTTAGAATTGATGTGGACCAAGAAAATGGAGCTATGCCTTATTCCATTCCGGATGACAATCCATTTGCCGGAAATACCGAAGGCTTTAAGGAAGAGATCTATGCTTATGGCATGCGAAACCCTTGGAGGTTTAGTTTTGATACGGCCACTGATCAGTTGTGGGTGGCAGATGTAGGTCAAAACAGCTATGAAGAAATTGACATCGTTAAAAACGGTGGGAATTACGGTTGGAATACCATGGAAGGCTTTCATTGCTTCAAAGCCGATGAATGTAACCAAGAAAACCTTGAATTGCCAATTTGGGAATATGATCGGGATGAGGGAGATATTTCCATCACCGGTGGATTTGTCTATCATGGCGAGGCCCTACCGCAGCTGCAGGGACTTTACATTTATGCTGATTATGTGTCAGGTAGAATTTGGAGCCTAGATTTCAGTGATCCTGAAAACCCTGTAAATACTGAATTGTTCAAAGCTGATTTTCCTATTTCCTCCTTCGGAGTAGACCAAAACCAAGAAATCTATATTTGTGGTTTTGATGACAAAATTTATAAGTTTGGATTGGAGTAATTAAGGACAAACAAAAAGGTGCCCGGCAAAATTGTCGGGCACCTTTTATTTAAAGCGATTACTGTAAGGCACCGGTTTTTTGTGGTGTATGGATATAGTTAGTAATTTATTACAAGGCTAATGTATGGATAGGGTTTATTATCCCTTTCATTCCCTGAGCTTTGGTTAACTTTCATCATTTTAGGTCTAAGTTATGCAGCGCTAAACTGAGACCAGTAAAAGAGGGATAAAGCTTAAAAACTTCCCCTTAGGTTTACATATTCTTTGGTGGTATTCTCGTTTGAGAAGCTTTAGGCTTAGAGTGAACCTCTCCCTGTACATGAGGGGCAGAAATATCGCTTTGATTGCCAGAACCATTAGCGGGTATTGGATTTGTATTAGGAACTGCTCTGACAGCATTGTACCTCTCCACTACATTCTTATTCCATTCTGCTTTTTTTCTTCCAGAGATTATTCCGAGTTTGAATGCGGTATTGTTAAAGCCAATATGAGCATCTCGCAAAGGTCTACCGAAGCGATCTAAAACTGACTTTTGAGCGGTGCCATTTTCTATGGAATCAATTACTTTTTTCACAGCGAACCCTACTAGAGCTGCACCTACTGCCTTGGTTATAAATTTCATTTTAATAGTCGTTTAGTGATACTTTCTTTGTAGAAATAATCATGCCATACTTACCCTAAAGACAGGTCCGATAATAAATTTATTCAGATGAGCTAACGTTTAAAGTTTGGCCTCAGCGTGTAGAATTAAATTAACAATCTGACACAAAAACAGAAGTGTTTTCCATCTTATTAATACATCCAAATTATAGATTTGGACTGGGGGTAGTTTGAAACTACGCTTAGTGGAGGTAACTGAATAAAGTGTCGTTGATTTGGATGGGGTTTCAAAATAAAGAAAAACAGTATTCAACATTTTTGTCGATTTGTTTACTAAAGGGGGTCTATCCGATGCCATTGCAAATGGCATATAACAGATTTCGTCTTCAAAGTAAGTTAGGAATAAAAGGGTGTAGAGCATTCTACACCCAGCCTAGGTATTTGTACTTATTCGCTTTTATCCACCCATACTGAAACCCATCCCGGTCAACTCCAATCCCCAGGGTCCCTGAGTTCCTCAGGACAGGCTCCATGGGTCTCCTGCATAATGGGTGAAGTGGTACTTATCACCATAAAGTCATCGAACCAGACATCCTCTCCAGTTTCATTAACGACTATAGTTCTGTATAACTGTCTTCTGTAATTTACTTCTCTTTTATATAAACTTTTTCAATGAAATACAGATGATTTTCAAATTATTCTACTATTCCCAATCCCAAAGTTAGTCATTTTCGGACACACCGCTCCATTAAATTCGCCCCCTTTTCAAAAACAAAAACCCTAACTATCAATATCTCAGATAGTTAGGGTTTTCTATGAAGAGAGGAAGGGATTCGAACCCTCGATACCATTGCTAGTATACACGCTTTCCAAGCGTGCTCCTTAAACCACTCGGACACCTCTCTGTGGAAATAGTTCGTTTCTTTGAGCCGACAAAGAAAAATATAAAAATCAGTTCTTGCAAATAATTTGAAGCTTTATTCTGGAAAAAAAACAACTAATCTTATCCCAAAAAAAGGCTGTAACTGATATGAAACTGAAGATCAACCCATTGCAAAAACAAACCCTATTGATTTAAAACTGACATTTCTCCGGCCAAGGGCATCATCATCCGTCTTTTGATCTCTGTTTCATCCGGTTCATTGGCCAATAGAAACATCATTTTGGTGATTGCTGCCTCTGTTGTGATGTCTGCACCACTCAGTACCCCTACCCTTTTCAAGTCCATACTGGTCTGATACCTCCCTTGAATTACTCGTCCTCCATTGCATTGAGAAACGTTCAAAATCAAAATCCCTCGGTCTACAGCTTCTTCCATTTCTTTGATAAACCAACTTTCACTAGGACTGTTTCCTGAACCGTAAGTTTCTAAAACTACCCCCTTAAGGCCCTCCATACTTAAACTGTGATGGATCACTTGCTGAGTGATGCCGGGAAATAGTTTGAGCACCATAACACTTTTATCCAGCTTGTTGACATACCTTAGCTTCTTTCCCTCTTCATAGGGTCGAATGGCTGAATAGTTGTAATCAATGACAATACCTGATTCTGCCAAGGGTGGATAATTTTCTGACTCAAAAGCATCAAAGTGAACACTTTGTACTTTTTTGGCACGGTTGCCACGCAATAGCAAATGGTTGAAAAAAATACACACCTCGGGCACTATCGGCTTTCCATTGGCCTTAGATATTGCAATTTCCAAGGAGGTCATTAGGTTTTCCCGGGCATCTGATCGCATTGCACTGATTGGCAACTGTGCCCCGGTAAATATCACCGGTTTATTCAGCCCTTTCAGCATAAAGCTTAACATAGAAGCGCTATAAGCCATGGTATCAGTTCCATGAAGCACTACAAATCCATCATATGTATCATAGTTTTCAAAAATAATATAAGCCATGTCGCCCCAATGCTGCAAATTGATATTGGAAGAATCAATGGGTTCCGGAAAAGAAATCACCGTAATACTGATATTCAGGTTATTGAGGTTGGGTATCTTTTCAAGTATTTTTCCAAAATTAAATGGTACCAAGGCCCCATCATCGTCATAAGCCATCCCCAATGTACCTCCGGTATAGATGATCAATACCGAATGTTCAATCTCTTTTTGTGCCGCTGTATTAAGGCGTACTATTTTATAATTCATCAGGCAACAATTTGAAAACTTTTAATGCGTTCCTGTTGGTTATTTCTGAAACCTCTGCAATACTAAATCCGGTAAATTCTGCCATTTTTTCTGCGATATAAGGAATGTATTCCGGTGAATTTCTCTTGCCCCTAAAAGGCACTGGCGCAAGGTAAGGACTGTCAGTCTCCAACACAAGGTGTTGCGGACCAATATCTTTTATCACTGCGCCTACCCCACTGTTTTTATAGGTGAGGGTTCCCCCTATTCCTAAATAAAACCCCATCTCAATGATTTGTTTGGCCTGAGCTAAGGTTCCGGAAAAGCAATGGAAAATACCTGTCAAGCGTTTATCCACTAAAGGCGCTAGTAATTCAATGGTTTCATCCAGAGATTCCCTACAATGTAAAATCAAGGGCAATTGCTTTTCTTTAGCCCAATCTACCTGGATTTTCAAGGCAGTTTTTTGTTCCTCAAGATAAGTCTTGTCCCAGTAGAGGTCAATTCCTGTTTCACCAACCCCGTAAAAGGTATGCTTGTCCCACCATTTTTTCATCTCGGTAAGAGTCTTTTCAAAACCTTTGTCTACATCACAAGGATGCAATCCCAGCATGGGATAACAATGGCCGGGAAACTTTTGTTCAAGGGAAAGCATACCCTCAATTGAATCCAGGTCAATATTGGGCATAAAAATCTTATCTATTCCTGCTTCTATGGATCTTTCTACCACAGCAGTGACATCTTCACTAAATTTCTTACTGTATATATGTGCGTGAGTTTCAATAAATTTCATGTGTATTCTCGGTTTTTCCAGGTTAGTTCAATAGGGTAAAAGTAGAAAATTACCGTTGCCCAACTAACCCACCAATTGTATATTTCAAAGTAAATTAAATCAAAAAAACTGACTCTGGTCATTGTTTTACTGGCAAATGTGTGAATAAATATGGATTGAAAGATAATTTTAATCAGCCAAAAAATCACAGTCCACCAAGGTATAAAATACAAACTTACCAGTAAGCCGGCATAGAATGCCACTTGGAGACCTAATAACAATTGCCAAACCAGCGACAAAAGGAATGCACCCCGCATCCAACGTTTTCTTTGCTGTAGTAAGTTCCTTACCGTTTTTTCAGGCTTGGTTCTCACCAAAGACTCCTTATTGACTAGATGAATAGGACGGTACCCCTGATTATACAAAACAATGGACATGGCCAAATCCTCCGTCACATCCTTTATTACCCTTCCAAAACCTCCTGAATGCTGATAAGCAGCTCTTCCCATAACCATATTATTACCCATTGCAGTAAGGGAATAGCCAATATCAGAAACCACTTTTACCTTTCCTAAGGTAAGCCACCAATCCAATGCCTGCATTCGTGCAAACAAGCTGCTACCTCCCACTGTTGTGATTCCGGTCACAAGCCCATATTCCTCCCTATAAACTTTAGCTAATGCCAAACACCAACTGGCAGGAACTACGCAGTCGGCGTCTGTAAAGACCATTAGACCGGATTTGACCTGCTTTGCCATTTCTTCCAAGGCCTTGGCTTTACCATTTTCCCCTTTTTCAGGTCGTTTGATTAAAGGTACCAAAGTGCGATTAGCCGCCTTATTTACCCAAGCCTGTAAAATATTGAGGGTTTTATCCTCACTGTGATCATCTGCTACTAAAAACCTGACTTTATCAGCCGGATAATCAATTGCTTCAAGTGCTTGTAGGCATTCAGGCAAATTTTCGGCTTCATTCCTACAAGGCAACAGAATGGCGATGGCCGGCAAAGTGGATGATTCAAATGCGTATTGCTTAAAATTAAACCGAATCAAAACACATAAGGTAGCATAAAGAAGGGAAACTAAAATCACCAAAACAAGTGCTACCAGACCAATCATCTTTTATAATACTGCTGTTTTGAAACCTTTCCTAGCCAAAAATTCTAAATAGGCAGGTAATATTTTTTGCAAATTTGCTTTTGATTTTTGTTGATCATGAAACAAAACAATGGAACCGTTTTCTGTGTGTTTTTTTATTTTATTCAGGGCTTTTAAAGGCTGTAGTTCTTGTTTAAAATCCCATGAAATCAAATCCCAAAGTACTATTTCATACTCCTGTGACAAACAGCGGACATAATTGCTGCCCATTCTACCATATGGTGGGCGGAAAAATTTTGGTTTGACTCCCACTTTATCTTCAATGACTTGTTGGCATTTTTCCACATCATCCAAATATAACCCAAGTGAAGTTTTTGGTGCTTTAAGGTGATGAAAAGTGTGGTTTCCTATCCCATGCCCTGCCCGGGCTACTTCCAAGGCCAGAGAAGTATGTTTTTGAACATTGTCTCCAACCATAAAAAAGTTGGCTTTCATCTTATAGTCATCCAATTGACGCAAAACAAAATCAGAAACTCCGGGAACCGGCCCATCATCAAAGGTCAAATAAACTGTGCTTACCTTACGATCTCTGTGCCAGGTATATCCTTTCATCAACTTTTGAACTAAACCCGGAACCTTATACAATCGCATATCAATTGAATTGAAGACTTAATAAAGTAATGTCATCCCTTCCGGGAACTCCATCGGAAAACTTTTCCATATCCTCCAAAAGGCCAATATGAAAATCTTCCGGAGTACTATCTCTGCATTGATTGATGTAGTCAAGCAACCTCTTTTCTCCATACTCCTCATCCTGCGGATTCATGGCCTCCGTCAAACCATCCGTATACAGGTGTAAGACAAAATGGTCTAGCCCTTCTCTTTCTCCGAGTTCCAAAAATGGCAAAGTCTCAAATGCCCCTAAAATAGTGGTCCCTGCTTCGAGCAACTCAGCTGAATCTTCGGAATTTAAACATAAAATGGGAGGGTTATGCCCTGCATTCACGTAAGTTAACTTCTTTTGGCTATAGGAATAATGTCCTAGAAAGAAAGTGATAAATCGTTCACCCTTGGTGGCATCAAAGATGGACAAATTCAATTGCTCAACTATGGTTTTCAAGTCTGTGCCACTTCTTAAAAGTGTTCTAAGGGCCGCTTGGAAATTGGACATCAGCAAAGATGCCGGCATGCCTTTTCCTGATACATCCCCCACACAAAAATACACATCATCTTCAGTTGGCTGAATTAAATCATAATAATCCCCCCCTACAGAAAAATGGGGAATATATGTTACTTTCGCTTTTAGCTTCTCATGATTAGGCAAGGTTGCAGGAAAAAGCATCCGTTGAACATTGCTGGCAATTTCCATTTCTTTTCGAAAACTTTCCTGTTCCAATTGCTTTCTTGCAAAGCGCTTGTTTTCCAAAGCAACCACCAAGATATTCGTTAATGCTTGTGTAAAATCCAAATCCAAGCCTGCATCTTCATCTTTTGTACTTAAGAAGAGGATGGCCAACATTTTATCTTTGTGATAAACGGGTACATAAATATTTACTTCTGCAAATGAATATTCACCTGAAAGCGACAAGCTCAACTTCCCTAATTCCTTATTCTCCTGAACGTCTCCTTTTTGAATTTCCTCTGGAAGATTTTCTTTTACCTGATGAGAAATTCTTCGAAGAAAAAACTGTTCTTGTTGGTTGTATACATACAGCACCAGTGATTTAATATTCAAATGAACCAGACAGGTAAATTTGAAAATATTTAATAGTACGCGCTCATTTTTATTTTCATTGATGGCTTGGGTGATTTCCAGCAATGCTTTTAACTCCAGCTCTTTCCTTTGGTATTTGATGGTCTCCCCTGTCATATTATAAGGTATTGTGTTTGAGTAGACCTTCCTTGGTGGCAAGGAAAAAATAACCTTTGGCTTTTTCTGTAAGAGGCAATGCTTCAAAAAGCTCATTTTCAGGCCCCTCATAACACCTTACCCAGCCCTTTTTCAGTAAAATCTCCAAATTCTTTAACAGTCTTTCATCCTCCCACCCTAAACTAGATTTCAGGTATTGAAAAGACTGAAGAAAATACAACTCATCCAAAAGGTCAAATTCATCATTAGTCATTGTTGCTAGGCCATTAAGTCCAATGACAAAAATAAGGGATTGATTAGTTTTTCCTTCCTTTCCAGGTATATTTTCCTAAAATAGCATTCGGAAGACTCGCTAATACCATAATTGGGTAAATCCAGCCTGACAAGAACCAAATATGATTTGAAAATATAAGGCCGAAGGAATTCAAGACCTTGCTCAAAACCGCCTTTTCTGCCAGTAATTTTAAGCCCCACACCAATAAAAACATACAGGTAAGTTTCCATGAAACAAAAGCCAAGGGAATACTTGCTAACACAATCAAACAAAAAAACACAAGTAAGGCTGCTGTAAAACCGTGGCCATATTCTTTGTGGACATTCCATTTGCTTGCCCATCTGCTTCGTTGACAAATCCAATCTTCGGGAGATGCTAAAGGCTCTGTTTGAACAATAGCTGAAGGACTATTCAGGTAAACCAAAGCATCAGGCCCAAATCTTTTATTAATCTTTTTTAATAAAAATTCATCGTCTCCTGAAGGAATATGAAAATTACCGGAATACCCTGCTACTGCCTCAAATGCACTTGTTCGAAAAGCCAAATTAGCACCACTACACATAAGTGGACGTCCTATTTTAAAAAAATAATTGCTTACCAATAGCAGGCTTGCCCACTCTATTTGTTGAAATTTAAAAAAAATACCGGCATTCGAATAAGTCATGACAGGACCGGCTACCAATTGAATATTTTCTTTATTAAAAGGAGCCAACATGGTTTTTAACCATTCCTTTGACAGGCTAACATCTGCATCTATTGTCAGAATTATTTTTGCCTGGCTCGCTTCAATCCCTGTGGTGAGGGCTGCCTTTTTACCCTGCCCTTTGCTAGGTTCTACACACCAATTTTGGACATCAAAAGCTTCGATAAAGCTACGAACTAATGCAGCTCCATCATCTTCACTATGATCATCTATAAAAACAACCTTCGAAGCTAAAGGCAAATTGACTAATAAGTTGTGTAATAAGGCAGTAAGTTTTCGTTCCTCATTTCTGAAAGGTACCAAAATGCTGAAGTCGGTGGGAGTTGGCAAGCTTGCGCTTTGGCAGGGGGACTCCACTTGCCAGGCTTTACCCAAAAGGTATAATCCCCAGGTATAACTAATAACTAACAAAAAATAGCAAATTCCTATGGCAAGCATTTCATGGAGCATTAGAGGATTTGTGGTAAATTGCACCGATGAGTAAAATTGTAAAAAATCCAATTAAGGAAAAAGTCATTTTAGGAATAGACCCCGGCACCTCTGTGATGGGATACGGCCTAATATTGGTAAAAGGAAATAAATACACTGTTATGGAGTTTGGAGTAATTCACTTGAAAAAGTACAGTGACCATGCCTTAAAACTCAAAAAGATATTTGATAAAATCAGTTTTATAATTGACACCCACGGACCTGATTCTATGGCATTGGAAGCCCCCTTTTATGGACAAAATGTACAGTCCATGCTCAAACTAGGTAGGGCGCAAGGGGTAGCCATGGCGGCAGCACTAGCCAAGGAAGTCTCTATCACAGAATACTCTCCCAAGAAAGTAAAACAGTCGGTCACCGGCAATGGAAATGCTTCTAAAGAACAGGTGGCTGAAATGCTTAAATCCTTATTGAACTTTGACGAGATACCAAAATTACTGGATGCGACCGATGCCCTGGCAGTGGCTTTGTGTCATCATTTTCATGATGGAAGGATTCAAACAAAAGGAAGGAGTGGTGGATGGAAATCATTCATCAATGAAAATCCGGACCGAATTAAAAAATAAAGATTTGTTAAAAAATTTTAGAATTCTAGCTCATATTTGATAAATTGGTAAAGAACTAATTCAATATACCCATGAGAAAACCAGTGCTGGACTGCGAAAACTGTTTTGCTGAATTTACCAATCAGTTAAATGAACTACAAGATTTGATTCTTGAAGGAAAAAGCCACGGAATGAATGATGAGGTCCGGTCAAAATTGATTGTAAGTTTTGAGAAAACCCATGATGCGGCTCTTGAAACCATCGCTGCCTATTTTAAAAACCAAGGCAAGCCTCCTTTCTCAGGATCAAGGGACATTACAGTGGAAGCTTTTCATGCAGACCTGATCGATGATGGGCAAGGCTGGTTGGACATGATTATCCATAGAATTAAATACAATCCACTCTATCCGGGAGATTATCTGGGCTCGCTCTCCGAAAACATTGTCAAAAATTACTTGGGTTTTCTTGAATCCTTTGAAAGGAATATGAGTAAAAAGCTTGATACTTGAGGAATTTAAGCCACCCTTAAGCTTTTATTATTTTATTTTTTAAAAGGTGTAGCATTTTGACAATTTATTTCGTCTTGACAGGGAAAATTAGCACAAACAATGCTAATGCTATTCTTTGACCTTATTCCTGACATGCCATGAAAACAAATTTACACCCTCGATTTATTCTCGGAGCGCAGCTTATGCTCTCTTTTATGCTTGTAATGGTACTTCCCTCTTGTGAAGACCAAATAGAAACGACCTATACCTATCAAACTCAGGTGCCGGTATTTATTGAAGTAAATTCTTTTAGAGAAGCTGACATTATCATTGAACCGGGAATTCCTCTGGATCAGCCGGGCAAAATTTATATTTATGGAGATTATCTTTTTATTTCAGAACCCGGTAAAGGCATACACCTATTGGATAATACTGACCCCAAAAATCCTCAAAATCTAAATTTCATCAATATTCCCGGAACGGGTGACATGGCCATCAATGAAAGCATTCTATATGCAGACAATTACGTAGATTTATTGGCCTTTGATATCTCAAACCCTGAGAATATTCAATTGGTGAAAAGGGAAAAAGACGTATTCCCCAATCTCTATTCCAATGAAGAAACAGGAACGATTGTCACCTACAAAGACACCCTGATTACCTCCACGGAATCCAATATGCGATGGAACAGCTGGGGATTCCCAACTTTCCGTACAGACATTATGACTTTGGAATCCGCAGCCTTCAGCTCTAAATCTGATGGAGGTCAAAGCTATGGGCAGGGAGGGTCAATGGCAAGGTTTACCTTATTGGGAGGTCACCTTTATACGGTAGACGAATACAGCATGCGGGTATTTAATGTAGAATCTCCTATGGATCCCCAATACCTAAGCGATATTAATTTAGGCTGGGGTATTGAGACAATCTTTCCATTCAAAGGTAATCTCTTTATTGGATCCATGACCGGTATGCACATTTATGATGCCAGCAATCCTGCTGAACCTAGGGAATTGGCAGTATATTCACATATCACCTCATGTGACCCGGTGGTAGTTAATGATGATTATGCCTTTGTCACCTTAAGGAGTGCTGCAATTTGCCGAAATGGCGCCAATGAACTTCATGTGCTTGACATCAAAGACTTGAATGTACCCACTCTTATTCAATCCTACCCCATGGACAATCCTCATGGACTAGGACTTTCCGGAGACTACCTTTATCTTGCTGAAGGGGAACAAGGCTTAAAAAGTTTCAACGTGGCAGATGTTAAAGAGATTAGCAACAACCTGATTGAACACCTGAAAAACTATATTTTTACAGACATTATCCCCGGCCCCAAATCACTGATTGTAATTGGTCCTGATGGCGTTTGTCAATTTGATTACTCCAATCCGGAAAAACTGGAAGAACTTAGTTGTATCAATGTGGCCAACTGATCAATGAAAAACCTGTTTGTACTTTTCTTAGTAGCATGCATTTGCTCTTGCCCTTTGATTAGCAAAGGGCAAGACTTGTCTTTTGTTAACCATACGGAATTAGGGCTGCTTACAGGAACTGACAATTTTGGTTCCCGAACCAACTTCACCTTTCAATCTTTTAATGGGGTGCAAATTCACCGGAAACATACGCTAGGTTTCGTTACAGGCTTAGACCAATACGGTAACTATTCCGTCCTACCTCTGGCAGTAGGCTGGAGAGGGGTTTTAAACCCACAAAACAAATGGCAGTTATATGCTGGTGTAGATGTTGGTTATGGTTCTGCCCTTTTTGAAAAAGTAGAAATTAACGAATGGGATCAACACCATTGGCGGAAAGGTGGCAGGATGGCCCAAGGGACCTTTGGTATAAGGTATAAAACCAAAAAAGCCAACTTCTGGACGATAAGTTTCTCATTGAAGCAACAAATCAATTATTTTTATACCGGCAATCCCTCCAGGTTATCTCCCGACAGAAACCGACTTGAAGATTGGAGTTACTATGAAGAAGATAAAGTTACTTTCAATAATCTCGTCTATAGGATTGGCTATTCTTTTTAAAAAGATATTTTTTTCTATTAAAACCAATTCGAAGTATAGAATTTGATCTACTAATAATTCTTAATGACAGCAGGTTAACCATATCCTGAACAGAGCCGGAGTAGGTGAAAGGAGGACGTTATCCGCATTACCGGACCCTGAGCAGAGTTGAAAGAGAAGGTAAACAGGAAAGTTATCCTTTGGCTTCGGTTCCGCTCAGTCGCCGAAACTTGATTTCGCTCAGCTTCCGCTAAAAAAAGCGAAACCACTATACAATCTGATGATTAGTGGTTTCGCTATTCATTATATCAGGTAGGTAACCCTAGCATTCAGAAATAAATATGGTAAATGAATCAATCATGGGAAATAAAACCCACTTGGCCCTCTTCCTACACTTACCTCATCAATAAGGTCTCCCTGAGCATTGATACGCATCACAGAGCCATTTCCCTGCCAGCCATTGTGTTCACCTATATACAAGGTTTGAGTGTCATCATCATAACCCAAACCATAGAAGTTGCTGCCCGAGTAGAAATTATCATTTTCAACCGATCCAGAAGAAAGGGAAAGTTTTACAACCACATCTTCAGTATCTTGGTTGCTAATTACAAATAATTCACCACTGTTGCTGATTGAAAAGTTACCATTGTAAATGCTATTGTCCACAGAAAACTCAAGGCTTTCTTCCACATCAAAAGTTGCTGTATTTAACTTGTGCAGGTAGATTTTTTCACTATCCTTGGCATAAAGGTAGGTGCCACCTTGGTATTCAAAAAAGAAAAATGGCGTTCCTGCCACATCTATCGTTTTCTCCACTTCATCATCACCAACTTCAATCACAGCAATGGCACCCATTTGACAGGCCACCAAAACTCTATCACCTATAAAGGTAATCCCTTCAGGTCTAGATGGTGTTGGAATTTTATAAGCGATGTCCCCACCTGTAACATCTTCTACAACCGCCACAAATGATTCGGTATTGCTCCAATTGGCATCATAGGGGCCCCAATCACTAATATACAATTTACCATCAGCCTTTACCATGCTTCGGCTATTTACCAAGTCGTTATTAACGGCTCCTACTGAAATAAAATCTGCGGATTGCACCACCTCCACTTTACCGGTGTTGGCCACTAGGTAGGTATAATCCTCATAACTAATCAAATCCTGAAGCAATCCAGCAAAAGGTCTACCGTTAACATTTTCGAAAACATTGGCTTCAAGCTCTGCTGTATTGTTGTCAAAATGGAAAACTTCACCATCATTGGCTCCAAATGCACCTTCATTTATTATTAGCACACCATCTTCATAGGCCCCTTGAGGTATTTCAACCGGATCAGTTCCACATGACACCAAAATGGCAAACAAAAACAACTTACAGACTAACTGCATTTTTTTCATAACACTACATTTAAATTAAATTGAAAATTTCTTCCGGGCATAGACCGCAGGCGAAGCACCTGATAATCTACATTGAAAATATTATTTGTATGGAATCCAAGATTCCCTTTTAGCTTTCCTTTCCAGTCAAAAGCATAAGTAAGCCCTGAATCCCACAAACTATAGGCGGCTAATACGGTTTGATTGTCTGTAGTCACAAAACGCTCACCAGTCCACTGATTCTGAATGTACAGCTTATAAGGACCTTTCTGGAGATTGCCTTGTGTACGTATTTTATGCTTGGGCACGTAAGGAAGCTGCTTACCTTGACTAAGCGAATTTCCAAAATCTCCTGATTGATTGACTGCACTATTCAGGCTATAGTCTACATGCAACGTCCAACGTTTATTACCTTGCTCAAACCCACCTTTAAAAAAATACTCTAACCCTTGATTGACCACATTGCGGACATTTTCGGCTTGCCAATAAGTGCTCTGTGGTAACCAAAGAATCCAATTATCCACATTCATATGAAAATAGGTAAGCCTATTTTCAAAACTAAGTGCAGATAAATGCGCCTTACTTGTTAGTCCAATTTCTTTGCTAAGGCTTTTCTCAGGTTTTAAATTAGGATTACCACCGGGCTCCCAAAACCTATCGTTTAAAGTAGGTATTTTAAAACTTTTCGACAGGTTGCTAATTAACTGCCAATTCCAAACAGTTGATTTAAAAAAACTCCATTCCGCACCTAGGGAAGGAGTAAAAGGAACGGCTTCTCCTTCATGGATAAGCTGCCGGAGTTGCATAGAAATCCCAAGATTTTGACTTGGTTTGAAATTGGTGGCTTGGTACAGTTCTATTCGCTGTTCCTGTCGATCATAGGTGGCCAATCGCCCTTTGATATGTGAATAACGAATACCGGCAAGGGTCTGCCATTTTGGAGAAAAAGAGTAATCCAAGGCGGTCCCTATCAAAATTAAGCGGGTTTGATTGTTATCTGAATTGAATACCATCAGGTCATTTGAAATCCCTGTGGTAGCAGTCCAAATAAGGTTTTCACCGGCATGGGTATAATCTATAACCGCCCTAAAACTCCGATCCTCTTGAACATCATTGGTTGATGAACCAAGCAGTGGCTGTATTTGCCGGTCGTTGGTATTGAGCCAAAGATTGGCTTTCAGTGACTGTACAGAATTAATTTTATAGGAAAAATCCTGCACCCAACCTATTTGAGAAACCTTGGCGTGTTCTTGACGCTTTTCCGGTGTACCCGGACTGGCATAATCCTTATAGGTGAAATTATTAACTGTATAATTTCGATAAAGGTTGGTTTTGAAGGCAAATTTTTCATTCCCTTGCCGATAACTTACCTGCTGATGCCAGCGGCCAAAACTTCCCACAAGAGTTCCAACCTTTAACTCATTTCCGGTATTGAATCCTAGGTTTGAGGACAAATGAACAGATCCACCGATAGCATCCGTACCGTATAAAGCCCCGGAACTCCCATAATGAATATTCACTGCGTCAAATCCACCCAAAGGGAAAATTGAATAATCTGCCTGACCAAGAGAAGGGCTATTAACCGGCAATCCGTTCCAAAACAAGGCATTGTGTCCTGCTGAAGTGCCACGCATGCTTAGAGAATTCAACATTCCAGGCCCATATTGTCTTAAAAACAAACCAGTTTCCTGCTGTAAAACCTCCCCTAATGAATATCCCGATAATTGCTCTAACCTATTCTTATCGAGGGACCTTACATATTGACCAAAAGCATACTTCTTTAAAGCAACGGCCTGCACTTCCACTTGTGACAGTTCCAGAGTATCTTGTGGGAAAACAGATGAGGAATCCGGTTCACTTTGCCAACTCGCAATCATAAAAACCAAACAAGCTATTAATGACATCCTCTTTCTTTTAATATAAGCATCACTATTTCACGCTTTGTGGGAAAAATTAGGAGAATAGAGAATATCAACTGGCAGGCAAGTCTAGACAATCACCAACAGGTACCTGACTTGGTTATCAATGTTCCATAAATGAAAATATTGAAAGCAGCTAAAACCTTCTTCTCAGCCTTTCTCCCGAAAGCTACGAATGAAAAGATTTTAATGGCAGGTCTCCTGACTTCCCAAGGTAAATCCGCCTTCTCATCCAACAAGGACAATGGCAAAGGATGGATTTCCGTTTTCTTTATTGAAATAAAGACCGGGTTACAGTTGCGGGGACAGTTCCGGACTTTCACCGAATTCCCTATTAATCCCGAGCGCCTGGTTAAGGATCGGGAACCATAAATCGGCACAAACATACGCTAAAAACTCTATTTGAAAAAATTAAGTTATTGGAAATGGTCTAAGCAATGGTTTACTTTGACATGAAAATCAAATTTTATTTATTCTTTTTCCTGAAAAATGGCTGCAATCCGTTCATTAATTTTTGTTCTTTTATTCGTTTCATCTTGTCAACCATCCACACAAAGAGTAAGTTTGGACACTTTGGAAGAAGTTGCTTTGCAATATGCTGAAGGGTTTTCACTTTTTCGTGGGGACAATTTTTATATCATTGAAATCATTCATCAGAAAACAAAAAACCAACTCTTCTTGGTGCATAGTGACGAGGATAAGGGTAAATTCCCGGAAATCCCTATCGATGGAAAGATTGTTGCAGGAAGTCATAAAGTCATACTATCGGCTACTCCGCAGGTTGCTCATCTGGATTACTTAGATGCTGAGGAAAACTTAATGGCTTTCCCTGACCTGGATCTGATCACTTCAGAAAAAACCAGAAAAAGAATCAATTCTAACAAAATCATTGATCTTGGTAAAGGGCCTGCATGGGATATTGAAAAGATCATAGACATTCAACCCGACTGGGTTATGGTATCTGGATTTGGTGAAACCTCCCAAATGGAAAACCGGTTAAATTCAGCAAAAATACCTGTAATAATCAATAAGGAGTACCAAGAAAAACACCCATTGGGAAGGGCTGAGTGGATTAAGGTCACCGGAGTTTTACTGGGAAAACTAGAAGAAGCAGAGGCTGTGTACAATAAAATAGCCAACAATTACAAAATTGCCCAAGAAAAGGTGAGCCTTATTTCTTCAGAAGACAAACCCACCGTACTGTCAGGGTCCATGTACAAAGACATTTGGTATGCACCTGCCAAGGGTAGTTGGGCAGCTAAAATCATTGGGGATGCTGCCGGTAAATACCTATTCGACCAAATGGAAGGGACGGGGAGCTTGACCTTGAATTATGAATTTGTCTTAGATCAGGCAGGTCAGGCGGATTTTTGGATTGGGGCGGCTGACAATGCTTCATTAGGAAGTATGGTGGCACAAAACCCTAAATACATTGATTTCGAGGCATATAAAAAGAAAAAAGTATACACTTATACTTTGGGCAAAGGGGAAAAGGGAGGATATAGGTATTTTGAAGAAGGTTACTTGCGACCAGATTTAGTACTTTTGGACATGATTAAAATTCTCCACCCCGATAAGGCAGTTGACCATCAATTTAGGTATTTCCAAAAATTAGAAGATTAGACACATGACTCACCCAGTTAAGTTTATCGTCTGTTTGGTTCTAATGTTCTTTCTGTGGCTATTGAACCTTAGCCTTGGTACCATTTCGATTCCATTTGTCTCTCTTTTGGAAAGACTAGGAGGATATTCTTTCCCTAGGGAGAGCTGGGAAATTATAGTAATCAATTATCGAATTCCAAAATCTTTAACTGCGATTTTAGCAGGAATAGGACTTTCTGTAAGTGGTTTGCAGATGCAAACATTCTTCAGAAACCCACTTGCTGGCCCATTTGTTTTAGGAATCAGTTCAGGTGCCGGCTTGGGGGTAGCCATATTATCAATGGCTGGAACAGCCTTTGGCTGGCAAATCTTGTCAGGTACTCCCAACTATTGGGCGGCCATTCTGGCATCAAGCGCAGGGGCCATCGGAGTATTGGTCTTGATGGGTTTGACAGCTTGGAAGGTAAAAGACAGCATGACCTTGTTAATTGTAGGGTTGATGTTTGGTAGTGCAGCCTCATCAGTGGTCACTCTTTTGTCCTATTTTAGTGCCGCTGAAGAATTAAAAATGTTTACGCTTTGGTCCATGGGCAACCTTGGGAATACAGGTTGGAGTGAACTATGGTACTTATCCGGAGCCCTGGCAATTGGATTATCGTTGGTAATATTTTCCGTAAAATCTTACAATGCCATGCTATTAGGGGAAGCTTACGCCAAAAGCATGGGAATTAATTTCGAAAGATTACGGTGGATAATGATAATCAGCACGGGTATACTAACCGGCGGAATAACCGCTTTCTGCGGACCTATTGCCTTTATCGGAATTGCTGTCCCACACTTGGCCAGATTATTATTTAAAACCAATGACCACAAAATATTATTTCCTGCCACCGCCATCTTAGGCATATTGGTACTATTGGCTTGCGACACCATCGGTCAGTTGCCCGGCTTAGCAACAAGCCTTCCAATCAATGCGGTAACAACAGCTTTAGGTGCACCTTTAATTATCTGGCTGATCATGAAAAGAAACTTTAGTGAGGCGTTTTAATTATTTAAGTTATGGAAACCAACATTGACAGCCTTAGACTAATAAAACCATGCATTTATGCCAGAAACTTGGTGCTTGGATATAAAAATGATCGGGTAATCAATACTGTAGCTACTGATGTTTCTTTTGATTTGTATAGTGGAGAATTGACCTGTATGATGGGGCCCAATGGGGTTGGGAAGTCTACCTTATTAAAGGCAATCATGAATCAAAATCCTCCGATAAAAGGATCAATTTGGTTAGGGAAACATGAAATCGAGTTACTGAACGATCAAGAAAGAGCAAAAACCATTGCAGTGGTGTTGACTGAGAAAATTCGTTCAGGCCTTATGACGGTTTGGGAACTAGTAGCGTTGGGCCGTACGCCCCACACAGGTTGGTTGGGCCATTTAAGCAAGACAGACAATAAAATTGTGAATGAGGTATTGACAATGACTCATCTTGATTTGATTTCCCATAAGAAATTGTCCGAACTGAGTGATGGACAACGGCAGACGGCCATGATCGCAAGGGCATTGGCACAAGACAGCAGCATCTTAATTCTGGACGAACCTACGGCACACTTGGACCTTACAAATCGATTTGAAATCATGCATTTGCTGAAAAAACTGGCAAAAGAAGCCGGTAAAGCTATTTTGGTGGTCACTCATGATCTAGAAGTAGCTATGGAGACAGCAGATCAATTATGGATCATGGGTAATCAAGAACCTTTGGTTTCAGGGAGCCCGGAAGACCTCATGTTGGAAGGTCAGATTCAGAAATTACTGCCTGGAAATAAATGGGAGATAGATGCCAATAATGGAAAAATCAGGTTAAAAAACCCTAGTCTCCTACCGGAAATAAGCGGTCCCAAAAATATGAGGCATTGGGTCAAAAATGCACTTAGAAAAAACCTAGACCTCTCCATGCCCGAAAAAATAATCACCAAAGACAACCCATTGGAGATAATTGTCTACAAGGGACAAAAAAGCATAACTTTTTCAAGTATATCTGCAATGATTAGATTTTTAAAAAACGCCTCATCCTAAAAAAATATAATTATTTTTTTGATATATTGATGAATTTATTATATTGATAATCAGATTATTATAAACTATAATTCTGAATTTACAAAGTTTATGAATTTTAACAATCTGCAATCTAAATTTCATTGGATATGAATAGGTATTTAAAGTTTGGGCTTATAATATTAACATTCCTTTTGGTATTTATAGTTGGTGCTATTGTTTACATTCAAATGGTTTTACCTGATGTAGGCAATCCTCCCGAGAGTATAAGCCTAACCAATAGTTCAGAAACACTGAATCGAGGAAAATACCTTGCAAATCATGTAATGCTTTGTATTGACTGCCACTCCAAAAGAGATTTTAGTTTATATAGTGGCCCACCGGTTCCTGGTACAGAAGGTGCCGGAGGAGAGGTTTTCGATCATGATTTGGGATTTCCAGGTAGATTTATTTCACCCAACATTACTCCTTTCAACCTCAAATCTTATTCTGACGGTGAACTTTTTAGGCTAATTACAACCGGGGTAAAAAAAGATGGAAACCCCATTTTCCCTATAATGCCTTATGCAAATTATGGAAAAATGGACAAAGAAGACATTCTTGCTGTAATTGCCTATATCCGATCATTGCAAGCTATTGAAAAAGTTCAGCCTTCATCTGAGCCAGATTTCCCATTCAGCTTAATCATGCGTACCATCCCTCAAAAAGCTGAATTCTCCATCAAACCTCCCACTTCTGATGCTATTGCTTATGGAAAATACCTTGTAAATGCAGCTTCATGTAATGAATGTCATACCAAATTTGAAAACGGACAATTTACCGGTGAAAATCTTGCCGGAGGGAGGGTATTTACCATGCCCGGGGGCAATATTTTAACAAGCTCCAACCTCACTCCCCATTCCACGGGACTAGGAAGTTGGAGCAAAGAGCAATTTGTCGAAAGATTTAAGCAATACAAAGACAGAAGTAAGCTTAGAAAAGTCCAAGAAGGAGAACCGCAAACAATAATGCCCTGGAACATGTATGCCGACATTACCACTGAGGATTTGGAAGCCATTTACAGCTATTTGCAAACCCTCAAACCGGTAGATAATCTTGTTGTTAGATTCACCAAAGCAGAAAGCCTATAGGCAATTTAAGGCTGCCCCATCGATTGGGATACTTGCTCCGTTAATATATGACGCAAAAGGCGAGGCCAAAAAGGCCAGCAAATAACCGTACTCCTCAGGTTGGCCAAACCTCTTGGCAGGAATGGCATCCTTTTTCTTCCGCAGCAATTCTTTGAAATCTTCCCCTGTTGCCTCCGATTGGTTTTTAATAATCGATTCAATTCTTTCTGTTTCAAAAGAACCGGTAAGGATGGTGTTGACAGTTACTCCAAAAGGAGCCGCTTCCTTGGATAAAGATTTGGCCCAACTTACGACTGCCGTTCGCATGGTATTGGATAAAATTAGGTTGGGAATTGGTTCCTTAACTGTAACTGAAGAAACATTTAATATTCTTCCATAACCTCTTTTTTGCATTCCCTCCAACAAAAGGTGGCTTAAATGATGGTAGGTTTTAAACAGTAAATCAAATGCTTGCTGATACTGCTCAGTATTTTTTTGAATGACAGAACCGGCTTCAGGGCCATTGGTATTGTTAACCAATATATCAACTTTCATTCCGGTAAAAAATTTTTCAGTTTCTGCTTTGAAGGAGTGGAAATCTAGAAAATCAATTGCTAAACTTTGATGCACTTGACCTACACTATTGTCCAAGGATCCAACTGTGGCCGCTAATTTTTCTTTATTTCTGGCTAATAAGATTACAGAGGCCCCACATTTTGCCAATTGTTGGGCTGTTGCCAGTCCTAACCCACTGGTCCCACCTCCTACTACGGCCTGATATCCTTTTAAATCTATATTCATGTTGGTATTATTTTGAAATGGTCTTGCGTTTAAAATTATAAAAATGATATTCCAAATCAGCTATAAATTTGAGAAATTATTTATTATTCAACAATTCCTATCTTTTTTATAGGGTTTGTTGGGATTGTATTTAAAATATTAATTATATTTGTCGTACTAATTATTGGCATGACATACGAGCAATTTAGTAGGTATTCATTTTTGCTGGACAGGACCGCAAGGAAGGTCAAGCAATACGCACAGCAAAAGTTCAAGTTAAAAGAATTTGACATTACGGTGGACCAATGGCTGGTCTTGAAGAATTTAAATGAGAATGAGCGACTCAGCCAAACAGAGTTGGCCCAATTGGTTTTTAAGGATCATCCAACCCTAACAAGGATTGTAGATATTCTTTGTAAGAAAGGTTATTTGGAAAGGGTACAGCACCCAGAAGACAGGAGGAGTTATCAGTTGCATCTCACTCAAGAGGGTAAAGACAAGGTAAAAGACCTAAAACCTCAAATAGCGAACATCAGGCAAAAGGCTTGGGAAAATCTTGACGAGAAAGATTTTCAAGAATTTAAACGAATACTGAACACGATTTACAATAATCTAGCAGAATAATTCTAACAGTTACTTAACATTAGTTGTTATACTAACTATATTTGTACAAACTATTGACTTTTAAAGAGGTTAACACATAAAAATCGACTAAAAGATGATTACTACTGACATTTGCATAATTGGAGCAGGCCCGGTTGGCTTATTTGCTGTCTTTGAAGCAGGTTTATTAAAGATGCGTTGCCATCTGATAGACGCCTTACCGCAAGTAGGAGGACAACTTTCGGAGATCTATCCACAAAAGCCTATTTATGACATACCGGGATATCCTGAAGTAAAGGCTCAAGAATTGGTAGACAACTTAATGGAGCAAATCAAACCTTTTAAACCTACCTTTTCTTTAGGAGAACGTGTTGACCATTTAAGCAAGCAAACGGATGGGTCTTACATTGTCACCACAAATGACAAAACCCAAGTTCATGCTCAGGTAATCATCATTGCCGGAGGTTTGGGCTGTTTTGAGCCTAGAAAACCTGCTTTGGAAAACCTTGCAGAGTTTGAAGGAAAAGGAGTTACTTATATGGTAAAGAACCCTGAGCAATTTAGAGATAAAAAAGTGATTTTAGCCGGAGGTGGAGATTCTGCTCTAGATTGGGCAATTTACCTGTCTGATGTAGCAGAGAAGGTGACCTTGGTTCATAGAAATGAAACTTTTAGAGGTGCTCCTGACTCTGCGTCTAAAGTATTTGACTTGGCAAATGAGGGTAAAATTGACCTAATCCTTTCAACCAACCTTAAAAAGCTTGGAGGTAATGGTCATTTAGACACGGTCTATTTGGAAGATAAAAGTAAATCTAAATTTCAGATTGAAACCGATTACCTAATCCCTTTATTTGGTTTAAGTCCCAAATTAGGACCAATAGCGGATTGGGGTTTAACCATAGACAAAAATGCCATTGAAGTAGATACCAGGGATTATTCTACCGGTGTAGAGAGAATTTATGCTATTGGAGACATTAACACTTATCCCGGCAAATTGAAATTAATCCTTTGTGGGTTTCATGAAGCCGCCATCATGATGCATTCTGCATTTAAGTTTGTGTATCCGGATCAGAAATTAAGCTTTAAATATACTACCGTTAATGGTGTAAATACATTTTAATCGTATTTTTGCAAAATGGTTACATTCACAGTAGAAGATCACGCTGGCAATCGCCAGCCTATTGAAGCCCCGGATGATATGGGCTTGAGTTTAATGGAAATATTAAAAGCATCCGAATATCCAGTTTTGGCAACATGTGGAGGAATGGCACTTTGTGCTACTTGCCATGTTGAAGTATTAGAAGGCAAAGATGGCCTAGGCGATGCTACCGATGTAGAATTAGATCAATTGGAAGCCCTTCCTGAATATTACCCTACCAGCCGACTGGCATGTCAGGTAAGAATCAGTGACGAATTGGAAGGAGCTGTTATCAAGCTCAGAGGAGAAGACAATTAATTAATATAAGGAGTTGATACCAAATATCAGCTCCTTTTTTTACCCCTTTTTCTTTGGTTATTATTTTTTAAGCCACTTGCTGACTGTCTTTTGGAATTTCTCCTGAACCACCGGTTTGGTTAGGAAACCATCAAATTCTGAATTTTTCGTTTCACTAATTTCATCTTTAAAAGCATTGGCTGTAAACCCTACAATTGGAATGTGTCTGGTACTTGAAGTAGCCCTTACTGCTTTTAGCAATTCATAACCATCTAGCTTCGGCATATTGATGTCGGTAATTATCAAATCAAGATTTGAGTTTTCCTTGATTATGCTTAATGCTTCCTCTCCATCATCAGCTTCCATTATTATAGCACTAGGATCCAATTTCTGCATGTAAATTTTCACCAGCATTCTGTTCACCGAATTGTCTTCTGCAATTAATAGGCGAAATGGTTCTTCGGTATTAGAATCCAATACCTTCCCATTGTCACGTGGAGTGAGAACAGGTTCTGCTTTATTGCTTTTCAAGAGATTCTCAAATATCTTTTTTAATTTGGTTGGAGTGGCAGGTTTGTAAAGTATGGCCTCACAGCCTATGGAATTGTAATTTTTTACAACCCTTTCTTGTTCGATACTTTCCACTGCCGCAATAAAATTCACTTTTGGCACCCTTTCCTTTACTAACTTCATCATTTTTTGCATGGTCCATACACTATTGCTTCCCAAGATGGAGTTATTAAAAATCACAAGATTTATGTTCGGGTTGGTCTCTAAGGTAAAAAATCCATCGGTAATGACTGAAGTATGGGTTGCTTTCACACCAACTCTTTCACAATACGATTTGGTCACCTTCCCTGAAATTTCATTGGCATCTATTATTAATGCTTCCCCTAGTTCACTTAAATCTTTTTCTGAAACATTGGGTTCAATAGCTACAAGATCCAGGTCAAAGTAAAATTCACTTCCTTTACCCAATTCGCTATTCAGTTGAATTGAGCTATCTAATAATTTGAGTAATTTATTAGAAATGGTTAAGCCCAAACCCGTTCCTCCAAACTTTTTTGTAGTTGAGGAATCCGCTTGAGAAAATGCATCAAAGATTAATTGCTGCTTATCTTTAGGGATACCGATTCCACTATCTATAACAGAAAATCGAACCCTCACCTTATCTTTGTCACCCTCTATAAGAGAATCCAGCAGGGTTAATTTTAATATCACCTGTCCCTTATTTGTAAATTTCAGGGCATTGTTTAATAAATTAATCAGTACTTGTTTTAATTTCAATTCATCCGCTTCAATAAGATTTCCAATTCGGGGGTCTAAATCAAGAATTAATTCCAATCCCTTTTTATGTGCCTGAAAACTTAATACATCTAAGATGGTTTCTAAAAAATCATGAAGATGAAGCTGATGAATATTAGTTTCTGATTTCCCGGATTCAATTTTTGCCAAATCAAGGATATCGTTGATTAGATCAAGTAATGCATTGGCTGAATTTAAAGCTGTATTGGCATATTTTATCTGATGTCCATTCAATTGAGTATTGGACAATAGTTCTGTAAAGCCTATCACTCCATTCAATGGGGTTCTTATTTCATGACTCATATTGGCTAAAAATTCACTTTTGGCCCTATTGGCTTCCTCTGCCTCTTCCCTCGACCTTTGTATCTCAAATTGAAAAAGTTTCTCTTGCGTAATATCCCTTACCAGTATTATACTCCCAACCACTTGTCTATTCTGCCCTTTGATTGAAGATTTTGAGACCAAATACCAGTTTAAAATTTCATTCTTCTTACATGAAAATTCTATCATTCTGTATTCTTCCGCACAAGTAAGCAATTCATTAACTTCAGGCCAGCCTTTTTCTATTACTTTTAAAGCTAATTTTTGATTGATGGTTTTCAACTCCAACATATTTGCAGCAGCAAGGTTGAGGGTGATTAAACCGCCTGAAGTATCCGAAACCAACACTCCTTCCTGCATATTGTCAAACAAGGTTCTATATGCTATGGGTGCAATTTTAAAAAGGTTGTAGCGGGTCAAGCCCAAGTAAAAAAACACACCTGTACCGAGAAAACTAAAAGTGATAAAATCTATTAGTATGGGGCCTTTGATTGTTAAATACAATATATAGACCAGAAAAGGGAAACATAGCCCTAATATTACCATAAAAACCTGTTTGTAATCTGCAGGTGGCACTTCCCTTATTCTTAATAATAAAAGGTAAAGGCTGACAAACAATAAAAGCAAAGTATAAGATTGATGAAGCCAATAACCAAACCCTTTACCGGTGACCATCATTATAAAATCCCCTCTTTCTACCAGATCAAATGAGCTATAAAAATAAGGGTGGTAATCGTTTGTCCAAACCAATATCAGGTTTACTATCGGAACAATAAACAATAACATGAGTCTCCTCGATGTGATCCATTTTTCTCGTTCAGTATAAATAAGGGTAAATAATAGCACCAATGGAGCGAATGAAACAGCACCAATATACATTGTTTTCAGCATTAGCAGCTTACTGAAAACAGTTGTCATGGACAGTTCAACAACATTCGAAATAGAATACACAAAACAGGCAACCATTAAACCCGAAAAGTAAGAAGCTGCCTTGCCATGAACTTCTTTTTTTAAAAAAAATATAAGAATGACCGGAGCAATGGCTACCACCACTAATAAAACCAATAAAGTATTCAAATTTAATGATGATAGCATATTAAAAAACGTATTATCGTTATGAAATATAAACCTTTCTAGCCATAATTTCCATTTTTACTCCCACTATTTGTGTTGAATTAAAGGGATCTGTAAAATGAACTCTATAGCTATTTAAGTCATGGCTTTTTCACTAATTAAAATGCTCAAATTAGTATTTAGAAAGCCTTAATAATATTTATAAAAATAAAGGAATTTTTGACAATTCACACATACACAAAAATATACAATTAGACCAAGATTGGATATGCTTACCTTCCTTTTAAAATTAATAATTTAATTTTGCTCCATTTATTACAAAAAAAGTAGAAAGGTATAAAACTGTTATCATTCCAAAGTTTACATACAAAGATTTTCAATAATTTATCATGAAAAAGTAAAACTTTACTTTTTCATGTAAATCCAACTCAAATGCATTACAAAACCTATTTCTTATAAATACTTTCGGTATTTATCTGCCCATCCATATCTAAGTACCAGTCTAAATAGGAAGTTCCTCCAGACTTGGCCCAATCGGAAAATTTAGGATAAGCTTTTGTGAAATCTATTTTTTCCAGAGCATAGGGAATGCTTTTAGGGATATGTAGCGCCCAGTTAAATCCCTCTTTGCTGATAAAATACTTTTCTTCATCGGTTGAACTTAGGTCGTCACCGGTAGCAAACAAACCTTTATCCATTAAATCTGTAGGTTGTTTATTCATTAAATGTACCTCCCTACCCCTGTCTTGGTTAATAATCATAAATGGATTATAAGGGGCATTACCTAATTCGGCTCTTCTAACAGCAGTTTTGAAAACAACTTTCACAACAACTGTATCCTCTTCTTGATGAGGAGTACCGGAAGTTACATTTGACAAAAACGGCAATTGGTCATTGACGTCATCCATTACTATAATTGTTGCCAATTCTTGTCCCTGTTCAAGGCCGTTGGCTGTAGTATTAATTCTACCTGTATTTAAACGAACGCCTTCCACACTTTCCACTTGATCAGCCGAAATTGGCAACTGAAAACCGAAACCGTTGCGATATCCTGCTCCCGTAGCACGCACCACTGTGGTTAACTCAATTTCCTTGATAAGGTTGTTCGCATTTGATACCTCTATTACGTTATAGTCGATTACCAAGTCATTCAGGTCATAATCTCCAAAACTAGGCCATAAATCTTCGAATAATAGGGTTCCATAAATATTGACACCAGGAGAAAAATTATTGAAAGCTCTTTCAGAATCTTCAGGATATTCATCTTGATCATCTGTTACCCCATCCTCATCGTAATCCTTTTCTTCAGTGTCAATAGGGACATACTCGTCTACATCCACACTAGTGACAGGATTCCAGGATGCATAAAACATTACATCATTAAAATCATGGTCACAATTATTAAAATCTCTTCGGATATCTTCCCATCCCATTAATAATAATTGCTCCGTGGCATCATACAAAAACACCATTTGATCTCTTAATTCTTCATTACCATTGAAGGTGTTTAAGTCCTTATCAGCATAAAAAACACCATTTCCACCAGTAATCTGATTCCCTTGCCAACCATTGGAAATCAAAAACCAACCAATGTAGGTATCCTTTTCAAATGCACCATCTACTGGTCCTTCCAGTTTTACCTTAGCCCCGGAACTCAAAACTCCAGACTGAGCATTTGGGAAAATAATTGTTTTATTTTTTATATCAGCTGCAGTCTCGGGTGCTTCACCTTTTTTATAGTAATAATAGCCAATAGTATTTCGATACGATCCTCCAGTGTGGACATAGGTCACCCAAACCTCAGCAAGTTCATTTACAAATAACTCTCTTTGGTATTTTTCATCCAATGCTTTTGGATTGCTATTCCTAATATCTTTTCGTTCCGGAAGGCTAGCATTGATGTTTTTTAACAGTTGGTTGGATATCTTATCCGGCTCCAATAAATAGGAGGGTTTACCATTGCCGGCCCAAGTCCCTAAGGTCTGAAAATCTTCTTGAGTCGATGCCATTCTGGCATTACTGCTTTCATTACTTTCGTAAAATTCATCAGGCAATATATTCGGATTTGTCGCATCATAGCTATAATCTGCTTGATTACCAGCAATGGAAATTACGGCAATGGGCTCCACTCCAATAAAACTAGTACTAACCCATACCTGTTCTTGAAAACTAGGTAAATCTATAGATACCGTAGCATTTCCTTGCTCATTCAAACGGACAGTTTGTAATAGTTTCCCTTCCTTATAAGGGTTATCATCATAGATCTTGTAAACGACAAAAGGAATGGGTTCTTTATCCCTACTTTTTGCAGACAAATTAAATTCTACTGATTTTGTGGTAGTAAAATCAAAACCTGTAGGTAAATCTATTCCCAAATACCCGTCAGTGATAATCGGATCGGGACTATCAATGGTAGGGTTACAAGCTAAGAGCAAGGCCAATAAACCCGGAATTAATAATAAACTGTTAATTTTCATAGCGAAAAAAGTTGAATAGAACTCGTATTGAGTTATGCAAACATACCAATAAAAAAACTCTTTTTTCCTACTTTAATAATTGGTTAAATTAGAGAATAACAAACAATGTTTTTCACCAGTCAAATTCTGACCTTCAAATAATAAAAAAGCCTTTTTATATCATTTAACATGAAAAAAAAATATTCTCCCTAGAATCCCTTATCTCTCAACTTTTTTTCCAAAGATAACCTCAAATTTTCGCCTGCTCTTTCTGGGATATTCGGAAGATTAAAATCCATATCTGCCAACTTAATCACCTCATCAAATCCCGCCTCATCTGCCTCATTTCCTGAGGTTATAATCCACACTTTTTTTCCTTGGGCCCGAGCGAGTTGAAGCAATTCATAGCTACCTTTACCATCGGCAGACTGGTTGTCATACCTTCCTTCACCGGTAATTACCACATCAGCAAAAGCTATCTTTTGGGACATATCAATTTTATCGAAGAAAAAATGAGCTCCTTGTGCCATCTTGGTTCGGAAAAATGCACTTAAGCCAAGCGCTATGCCACCGGCCGCACCGAAACATGCTTGGTCTTGAATTTCAATGCCTTTTGCTTTTTCATAAAGATGGTAAACTTTTTTTGCTGCTTCCAAAAATTTAGATTGATCTTCAGGTTTGAGGCCTTTCTGAGGACCAAATACAGGTATTGCACCCCTGTCACCTAAGAAAGGGTTGTTCACATCACAAAGACATGTAAATGACAATTCAGGAAGTTTTTCTTTGACTTGAATAGCGGAGATGTTATCTAAAAAGTAAGGACTAAAAAGTGCCAATTCGGCCCCATGCTTGTCTAGAAATTGGACGCCTAAAGCAGCTAGGATTCCTGTCCCCATATCTACAGTGGCACTTCCTCCCAAGCCTAAAACGATATTTTTCACACCTTTGCTTAGCGCCTCTCTAATTAATTCTCCCGTGCCATAGGTACTGCATTTCCAGGGATCCAACTCATTTGTTTTCAGCCACTTGATCCCAGAAACTGTGGAAACATCAAGGTAAGCCGAACCGGAAGCAGGCTCATAGCCGTAAAACCCCTTAATTGCTCTCCCTGTAGGATCACTGACTTCGGCATAATGCTCAGTCAAACCCAAATGCTGATTCAGGAGAAAACAGGTTCCATCACCCCCATCTGCGATAGGGGCTGTCACAATATTATCGTTTTCGTTCCTGAGTCGAATCAGGTCCCGAATGATTATTGCAGCCTCATCAGCTTCCAAACTTCCCTTAAATGCATTAGGTGCGATCAACCAGTTCATTGCTTGTCCAGTTTTTTCATTCTTTTAAAATAATCTTTTGTAGCTGCAACTACTTTGGGGGAGAGATAAATCGCAGAAAGCATAGTGGGAAAAGCCATAATGGCGTATACACCATCCACAAAACTCATGACCACTCTTAACGAGGTCACCGCCCCTACCACAATGGTTATCAAATAAAAATAATTGTAATAATCAGCCTTATCTGCACCAAACAGGTAGTTAAAGCACTTGTGCCCATAATAAGAATAGGTGAACATAGTAGAAAGTGCAAATACCAATACTGCTACCAATAATATATATTTTCCTATACCCGGCAAACCCTTTTCAAAGGCCGAGAGGGTTAGTAACACACCATCCTGCTCTCCGGATGTCCACACTCCTGTTACCATTATCACCAATGCTGTCAACGTACAAACCACAATGGTATCAATAAAAGGCCCCAACATGGCAATCAGCCCTTCTCGTACAGGTTCATTGGTTCTTGAAGCACCATGTACCATAGGTGCTGTACCTATCCCTGCCTCATTTGAAAATGCAGCCCTCCTTGCTCCGGTAATAATAACCTGACCAACTGCTCCTCCAAGCACCGCCTTTCCGGAAAAAGCATCTTCGATTATATGCCAAAACATATCTGGAACTGCTCCTAAATTTTTATATAAAATCACAAATACGCCTAGGAAATACATGGTAACCATAAAGGGAACTAGTCGGGATGCTACTTTTGCTATCCTTTGTATACCTCCCAATATTACTATTGCCACCAAAATCATCATTGTAATGCCAATGATCCACCGGGTAGATTGACCGTAATCCAGCCCCCAAGGCCTAAGCATCACCACCCTTAATACTTCCGTCAGCTGATTGGCCTGAAAAACTGCAAGTAGCCCCATGATACCGGCAACACAGAAAATCACAGAAAGAAATCGCCATTTTTTCCCCATTCCTTCTTCAATTACATACATGGGACCTCCCTGGATATGTCCTGAGGAATCCTTTCCCCTATACATAATGGCAAGTGTACAAGTGAAAAATTTTGTTGCCATCCCTACAAAGGCAGAGACCCACATCCAGAAAATAGCTCCCGGACCTCCCGTTCCAATTGCCAAGGCGACCCCACTTATATTCCCTAAACCTACAGTTGCTGCAATAGCCGAAGACAAGGCTTGTAAGGAGGTAATATCTCCTGAAGCATTGGGATCGTCGTATTTACCACCCACCACTTTCATGGCATGTTTTAACCCCCTAAAAGGTATAAAACCAGAATAAACCAACATAAAAAAGCCGCCCCCTGTCAAAAGCAGCAACAAAGGGGTTCCCCAAATCCAATTACTAAATGCTATGATATACTCTCCCAAACGTGATATAATTTTTTCTTGAAACAATTGCCTTCAATTGTACAAAGTAATCAATAATAATCTAAACCGGAAAAAGGAAGGTAATATTCTATTCCTGAGAGGCATTTGAATTCGCAAGAGCAAGCTTTCCCCTTCTATAAAAAGTATAGAAACCGGAAGCAAAACCATCCAATACCATTGATTATCTGACACTTGTATAAATAGGTTAAAAAAGGTAATCCTTCATGAAACATAATTCAAGCTAAAAATGCTACAATAGCCCAATAAATGAATTTTGTAAACTAGACTATTTAATGAATCTTTCTAATTTTGCATTCATTCTATTATTCTAAATGAAAATGAGCCGTAAAACCAATACTGTCGTCATCAAGATAGGTTCCAATGTACTAACCATGGAAGATGGGAGCCCCGATCTCAACCGCATGTCGGGTTTAGTAGACCAAATGGCCTATCTTTTGAAAAAGGGCTTGAAAGTTATTTTGGTTACTTCGGGAGCTGTGGCCTTTGGAAGAAAATCCCTTTCCCTAATGCCAAAAACCGATGCAATCTCTAAAAAGCAGGTTTGGGCAGCTTATGGGCAAATAGAACTCATCAGACAGTATAAAGAACTCTTTTCAAACCAAGGGCATCCCATTGCCCAACTTATGGTGACAAAGGAAGATTTCAGAGACAGGGCTCATTACCTCAACATGAAAAACTGTTTGGATGGCTTATTGAAAAATAATGTAGTGCCGGTAATTAATGAAAATGACGCTGTTGCCATAACCGAATTGATGTTTACCGACAATGATGAATTGGCAGGATTGGTTGCAGCCATGGTGGATGCCGACAGCCTACTCTTGCTCACCAATGTTGATGGCATTTACAAAGGACACCCGACAGACCCTTCCGCTGAGTTGATCACGCATGTTGGCCAGAAAATGCCTAATTTGAGTCAGTACATCTCCACTCACAAATCTTCCTTTGGAAGAGGGGGAATGCTTACAAAAATGACGATGGCAAAAAAATCTGCCAATCTTGGTATTGAGGTACTGATAGCCAATGGTAAAAAAGATGATGTGCTAATCGCCTATTATAACAAAACGCTTAAATGCACTTACTTTGAGCCCGGTAAAATTAAGGACAATCATAAAAAATGGATTGCACACAGTGACAACTACTCCAAGGGAGAAGTTACCATCAATGAAGGGGCTAAATTGGCTTTATTATCCGACAAAATTACTAGTTTGTTACCCGTAGGCATCTCAAAAATAAAAGGAGATTTCTTGAAAGGAGATATTATTCGTATTGTAGACCCCTCTGGCATCAGACTTGGTTTGGGCAAAGCCGAATACAATGCCATTACAGCCAATGAGAAAATTGGTCTTAGCGGACAAAAACCATTGGTACATTATGATTACCTTTACATTTCTGACTTAAATTAATGCCTATTTAGGTATAAAAGATATTTCTTATGAACAATCAGAAAGACCTATTTGTAAAAACACTGGCAGCAAGCAGAGACCTTTCTTTGCTGTCGGAAGATAAAATAAATAAGATATTAGATGATTTGGCGATGGCAGCCATCAAATACACTCCGGAAATTTTGGATGCCAACCAGGAGGATTTAGATCGTATGAATCCAAATGACCCAAAATATGACCGCCTTAAATTAACCGAAGAAAGATTAGAAGGAATAGCAAGTGATCTGATAAATGTCGCCAAACTGGATTCCCCACTTGGGGAAATAATTTCAGGAAAAACCTTAGACAATGGCCTGGAACTAAAAAAGATTAGGGTTCCTATTGGTGTCATAGGCATTATTTATGAATCCCGACCTAATGTTACTTTCGACGTTTTTAGCTTATGTCTTAAAACTGGAAATGCCCTTGTTCTAAAAGGAGGATCGGATGCTTATGCTTCCAATTCATGCATAGTAGATGTCATTCACAAGGTCCTCAAAAAAAACAAGGTTTCTACAGATATCGTCAGCCTTCTTCCCGCCGGAAGAGAAGCTACCAAAGCTTTATTACAAGCTGTAGGTTTCGTCGACATGATTATTCCTCGAGGAAGTCAAGGGCTTATAGATTATGTAAGGGAACATTCCAAGGTACCGGTTATAGAAACAGGGGCAGGCATTGTACATACCTATTTTGACCAGTCAGCCGATCTTGAAAAGGGTAAAGAAATCATTTGCAACGCAAAAACAAGGAGGGTTAGCGTATGCAATGCACTCGACTGTTTATTGGTTCACCAAAGTCGTGTAAGCGATTTGGAAGCAATGACGTTGCCTCTGGCAAAAAAAGAGGTGACCATATATGCTGACAATCAGGCCTATGAAACATTGGAGGGAAAGTATCCTGAAAACCTTTTGCATCATGCAGAACAGGAGCACTTTGGTACAGAATTTCTTTCCATGAAAATGTCTCTAAAAGTAGTCACTGATACCAACGAAGCATTGGAACACATCGCTAAATATAGCAGTAAACATAGTGAAGCCATCATTGCTGAAGATGAAAAAACCATCAATCACTTCCTTAAGGCGGTAGATGCAGCAGCAGTCTATGCGAATGCTTCCACTGCTTTTACTGATGGGGCACAATTTGGCCTTGGTGCAGAAATTGGGATAAGCACACAAAAATTACATGCCAGGGGCCCAATGGCTCTTGAAGAAATGACCTCCTATAAATGGATCATTAAAGGTCAAGGTCAGGTGAGGAATTAAACCTTTGCACAAACATTAATTAATGATTCTCATTAATTCAAAGAACGGGGATTGGAAGGTGTTGAAAATTATTACAACATCATCCAATCCCCGTATTTTTTTAAGCGAAACAATTACTGTGAATCCTTCAGCATTTTTTTAGGTTTATATCAAAAGTATTTAATAAAAACCCTCTTATCTAGGATTCAAATTATTACTGATTAATATTTTATAATACGTTAATAGGCAGAATGAATTTGGCATTTAACCCAAATCTGGAATTTCCTATAATTCAATTAATACCAAGACTGGTATATATAAAATATTCGGGTAATTCATTAATCCTGAGACTTCATTTCTTAAAAACTCTTGAGTTAAATCATAAAAAGGAATAAATGGCCTTAATTTTGAGACCTAGAAAAAGAAATTAATAAAAGAAGGAAATATTAGAATAGGTCGGCAAACTTAATATACTCAAAATAATAAAAGTCGGTATGGCTGATATTAAAGGTTATCAATCCATTAAATTTTTAACCTTTAGTCCTTAACATTACTGATAACCCCTTTATAACCAAACTTATTAAAACGATTGCGTTTTAATAATTATAACCTATGATTAAAAATTTAACATCTTGGGCATTTAGCGATTCATCTGTTCAACACTCCTTGGGGAATAATTTTCGACAAAAACGAATGGCATTATTCAAGAAACAACTTGAGAAATTAAAAAAGCCCGTTAAGATCTTGGATGTCGGAGGCTATGAAGAATTCTGGATTAATGCCGGCATGGCAAATGTTCCCGGCATACATATTACCATTTTAAACCTAGAAGCCGGAGAAACAACTTATAATAACTTTGAAATTGTAAAGGGCGATGGAACTAATTTATCTGCCTATAAAAACAATTCTTTTGATATAGGTTTTTCTAATTCAGTTATTGAACACCTTTACAACAGAGGGCAACAAAAGAAAATGGCAGAGGAAATAATAAGGGTTGGCAGGTATCATTATGTTCAAACTCCCAATAAATATTTCATCATAGAACCTCATTATTTATTGCCCTATTTTCAGTTTATCCCAAAAAAAGTCAGGTTTTTTATCTTGACCAAAACAAAATTCAGCAGGTTTAAAAAATGGTCTAAGAAAGAGGCACAACAATACTTAGATGAAATTATTCTATTGTCAAAAAAGGACATGAAAGAATTATTCCCATCAAGTAAGCTTACCAAAGAAAAATTTATGGGAATGACCAAATCTTTTGTCGTTCACAATTTTAAAGATTGATTCAACATAGACAAAAGGTTAGAAATCATTTTCATTTTAATCCTTAATCTTTACAGGAAATTCATCAATTGTAGTGGTTATATTCAAGGGTAACAAAGGTCTATAAATTTAAGTAGTTGACAATTTAAATTTAAGAGATATAAGCACTAGCCTACTAAACAAAAGGCTGATGGGCCAAATAGCTGAAAGGTTAAATTTTGGTTATCAAGGCAATCCAGATTTTGAACTTTTAACAACCGTCCTTATCCCTAATAGAACTTTTAAATTTTACTTCTGATAAAAAATAATTTCATATTCACTTATTTTTAATTTTAGACTACATTAATAATCCTTTAAGCAAATCTTAAGAAAGAAACTGTTAATTTGCTTTATAAGCATCCTAAGTGCACCCTCCAAAAGGGGGAAGACTAAAAAAAGGCACTTGGAGGCTTAAAAGCTTATCGAGATGAGGATTTTAATAATTGAAGACGAACCGGGAATTTCGGGCTTTTTGAAACAAGGTCTGGAAGAGGAAGCCTATGCAGTGGATATTGCCGACAATGGCAAAAAAGGTTTGGAAATGGCCTTGGAAGGATACTATGATATCCTTTTAGTGGATTGGATGTTACCCGGTATGAGTGGGATAGAAATAACACGACAATTCAGAAAAGAATATCCATCCACACCCATCCTCTTTCTTACTGCCAAAGACACTTCGGATGAAGCCATTTTCGCCTTACAAACCGGGGCCAATGACTATATCCGCAAGCCTTTTAATTTCGAAGAATTATTGGCTCGAATAAGGGTTCAATTTAGATCTCGATCTGATGACCAATTGTCTTTAAGTTTAGGACCTATCAACTTATTTACTGAAAACCACAGAGTAGAAATCAATGGCAAAGAGGTGGTATTAACCCAAAAGGAATTTGCTCTTCTGGAATACCTGATTCGGCACAAAAACAAAGTTTGCCGGAGAAGTAGGATTATAGAGAGCGTTTGGGACATACACTTTGATTATGACACAGGAGTGATTGATGTATTCATTAATTCCCTCAGAAAAAAACTGGGGTTAACAAAAGACAACAACTACATTCAAACGATCAGAGGTGTAGGTTATATGGCCAGAGAGGAATGAAAAGAACTTATAAAAATAGGCTTTCATTTAAATTAACCATGGCCTCTGCTCTAATGGTCTTAATGTCTTTTTTACTTATTTACCAAGTAGTCAAATCTACTGTTTTGGAAAATATTGACAACAATCTTGAAAATGAGACCAATAAACATGTCAATCAAATCAAAATAGAGGATGGTCAAATAAAATTTGTTCACAAAGGCGAATGGGAGGAAGAAGAACATAAAGAGATAAATTTCAATCCTATTTTTATAGAAATTGTAGATAAGGAAGGAAATCCCATGGACAAATCTCCGAATTTGGGAAGCAATAGTCTCTATTTTAAACCCGGTACCGCTTCGGTAAACAAGGGGTTCAACCTAAACTTAAATGGAAAAGAAGTTAGGCAAATGCAGGTTGAATTGTTGACAGAAGGAGAATTGACCGGATACTTATTGCTCGCAACATCATTTGAAGACTCCAAATCCCTACTTAACAATCTCAAAACCGTTCTATTTTTTCTTTACCCTATTGTCTTGTTGTTCCTTTTTCTCACCTTAAGATGGCTTGCTTCCAAGAGTATTCAACCCATTATAGATATTACTAGGAAAGCAGAAATTATCACCAAAGACAACCTTAATGAGAGACTCCCTACACTCAAGTATAAGGATGAAATTAACAGTCTTTCAGTTTCTATCAATCATCTTTTAGAAAGGGTGGAAAAAGGAGTATCAAGAGAGAAACAGTTTACTTCAGATGCTTCTCATGAACTTAGAACCCCATTGGCCATTTTGAAAGGGAATTTTGAGGTTTTGATAAGAAAACCTAGGACTCCTGAAGAATACATAGCCAAAATTAGGGAGGGTATAATTATCATTGATAAGTTAAATGCTATTTTAGATCAACTGTTGACCTTGGCAAGGCTCCAAAAAGGCATTCATAAAAACGAAGAAGTAGATTTAAAATTTCTTGTAAAAGACATCATTGACTCCACCCAAAAACAGAACCCTACACGCAGTATTATATTAACAGAAAAACTTGTAAATAAAGGCTTTATAAAGGCCAATGAAAAATCTGTCGCAATCATCCTTGAAAACCTAATTCAGAATGCTATAAAATACTCACTTGACACCCAAGATATAAATTTGGTATTAAGGCGTGAAAAGGAAGGTATATGTTTAGAGATTATTGACCAAGGCATAGGGATATCTGATGAGGAATTAAAAAAAATATATCAGCCATTTTTTCGTGGTGAGAGCCATGAGCTGGGAAGAATAAATGGAGCCGGTTTAGGTCTTTCCATTGTAAAAAAACTTTGTGATTTATATCAGATAAAAATTTATATACTTAGCGAAAAAGGCAAGGGTACTACCATCATTTTATTATTCCCTACTACAATCATACACGCTTAGTTTGGTTGGAACTTTCGGTATTAATAAAATGGGAATATAAGTATACCTTATCACCCTGTATTATAGGTTATTCCATTTAAAAAAGGAAGGCTTAGGGAATTTCATAGCATAATTATTTAAGCCAATCTTAAGAAAAGCTTGAGAAAAGACATGGTATTGCCTACTTATCTTTAGGCCTTCATTATAATCCTTTGTTTAAATGTTAGAGCGAATTATTCAATACAGCATCCGACATAAATTGATCGTGCTTCTTTTTTCAGCAGCTGTTATTGCCTTCGGTACATATTCTTTATATGAAATCCCAATTGGTGCGGTTCCAGACATCACCAACAACCAAGTGCAAGTGATTACTACCTCTATAAATCTTGCAACAGAAGATGTTGAGAAGTTTTTAACCTATCCAATAGAATTGGAGATGGCCAATTTACCTAATGTCAAAGAAATCCGTTCGGTGTCTAAATTTGGCCTTTCGGTAGTTACAGTGGTATTTGATGATGAAATAGGCACCTATCTGCCGCGCCAACTCATCGCTGAAAAAATTAAAGCAGCTGAAGAAAAAATCCCCGCAGGTTTTGGTCAACCTTTTATGGGACCTATTTCCACCGGCTTAGGAGAGATCTATCAATATATAGTAGAGGTAGATGCTGCCTATAAAGATCAATATTCTTTAACAGAAATAAGAACCATTCAAGATTGGATCATCAAACGGCAACTATCAGGTATTCCAGGTGTTATTGAAGTCAATACCTGGGGAGGCTATTTGAAACAATATGAAGTGGCAATCAATCCTGAAAAACTAAGAAGCCTCAGCCTTACTGTGGCACAAACCTTCGAGGTTCTTGAGAAAAACAACAGTATTGCAGGAGGCGGTTATATAGAAAAAACAAATCAGGCTTATTTTGTTAGAGGGGAAGGACTGGCAAATTCTATAGAAGACATTGAAAATATTGTAATTGAAAACAGAAATGGCACTCCTGTTTTTATAAGAGATGTGGCTACCGTGGGTTTTGGTAAAGCCACCCGCTTTGGAGCAATAACCGGCAATGGTGAGGGAGAGAAGGTTTTGGGACAAGTAATGATGCTGAAAGGAGCCAATTCTAAAGAAGTGATCAATGCGGTAAAAGAAAGGGTAAAAGAAATCTCCCCTGCCCTGCCACCGGGCATTCGAATAAATCCCTTTTTAGAAAGGAGTGAGTTGATAGGCAAAACAACTTTTACAATTGCAGAAAACCTTATCTTAGGCTGTTTAATAGTGATTTTTGTGGTAGTTCTCCTGTTGGGCAATTTCAGATCCGGACTAGTAGTGGCGTCTGTTATTCCTATGTGCTTATTATTCGCATTGTCACTAATGAATATTTTTGGGGTGGATGCCAATTTGATGAGTCTTGGGGCCATTGACTTTGGAATTATTATAGATGGAGCCGTAATAATTGTGGAATTTATTGCTTTTAAAATCACTGCGGAACGGTCAAAACTTTTACAATTACCAAAATCCAATAGGCAGGGATTGATCGATAAAATCACCTATTTAGGAGCCTCTAAAATGATGCATTCTGCAATTTTTGGCCAACTCATCATCATCATTGTATTTATTCCTATTCTGTCACTGGTAGGTGTGGAAGGCAAGATGTTTCGGCCAATGGCTTTGGTTTTCTGTTTTGCATTGATTGGAGCAATCTTATTTTGTATTACCTATGTACCGGTTATGGCTACCCTATTTATCAAGCCTTCAGACCCTAACAAAAAAACCATTTCATCAGGATTGATTAAATTTTTAGAAAACAGGTACAGGCCTGCCATCGTTTGGGCCTTAAGGAAAAAGAAAATTGTAATCGGAACAGCAGTTTCTTTAATGGTGTTAGCAGGTGTTATTTTTTCTCAGATGGGTGGGGAATTTACACCCACCCTTGATGAAGGTGATTTTGTTATACAGCCTGTACTCAAAACAGGAACATCCTTATCCAATACCATTGAAATCATTACTAGGATGGAGAAAATTATCCAAGAATTTCCTGAAGTGGATCAGGTGGTTAGTAGAATAGGTGCCGCAGAAGTTCCAACTGACCCAATGTCAATGGAAGAAAGTGATATCATCATTAAACTGATTCCAAAAGATGAATGGATTACTGCCAGTAATAAAGATGACTTGGCCAATCAATTTAAAGAGGCACTTTCTGAAATCCCAGGCGTGGAATATGAATTTACGCAACCCATAGAGATGCGTTTCAATGAACTCATAACAGGTGTTCGAGCAGATTTGGCCATCAAAATTTTTGGGGAAGATTTAGATATACTGTATGAAAAAGGTTTAGAGGTTGGCAAAGCCATTCAAAATGTAGCGGGTGCTGAGGACATCACCGTGGAGAAAATAGCAGGCTTGCCACAAATGTCTGTTAAATATGATCGGCTAAAAATTGCAAAATACGGATTGAATGTGGAAGACCTCAACAATATACTTACTATGGGCTTTGCCGGAAAATCAGCAGGGACCATTTTTGAAGGTGAAAAGAAATTCGATTTGGTTATCAGGTACGATGAGGCTCACCGCAAAGACATAGACAATATTGAGACGGCCTCTATCCAATTGCCAAATGGCAGTCATCTGCCACTTAGAGAATTTGCCGAGATTACCTACACCAAAGGACCTGCTCAAATATCTAGAGACAATACTAAAAGAAGGATTGTAGTTGGGGTAAATGTAAGGAATAGAGATCTTGAATCGGTGGTAGATGATGTTCAAGAAATTATACAAAATAAAATTGACCTTCCAGTCGGTTATACGATTGATTATGGCGGGCAATTTGAGAACTTGAAAACAGCAAAGGAAAGGCTATTGATTGCCGTCCCTATTGCCCTTCTTCTCATTTTCATTCTATTGTATTTTGCTTTTAAATCTGTAAAAGAAGCCCTGCTTATATATAGCGCTATTCCCATGGCAACTGTTGGAGGCGTAGCCTTACTGTATATTCGGGACATGCCTTTTAGCATCTCTGCCGGTGTGGGCTTCATTGCCCTTTTCGGAATTGCCGTCCTGAACGGTATAATACTAATAGAAGAATTTAAAGAATTGAAAGCAAAAGGGGTAAATGACATTAATCGGCGCATACTTTTGGGAACAAAGAGTAGGTTAAGGCCTGTCTTGTTAACTGCGGCCACTGATGCATTGGGGTTTTTGCCTATGGCTATATCCACTGCAGCCGGTGCCGAAGTTCAAAGACCCCTAGCCACTGTAGTTGTAGGAGGACTGATTACCTCAACCATTCTCACATTAATTGTTTTGCCTATATTATACGCCCTTTTCGATGGGCAAAGACCGGAACCGAAAGCAAGGCTTCCTAAAATGGCTCTTCCTATCCTATTATTATTTTCATTACCTATTATAAGTCAAGCACAAGACCGTGAAATTAAATTAGAAAAGGCCATAGAGATTGCTTTGGAAAACAACCTGGGATTAAAAGCCTCCCAGCAACGAATTGATCAAAGTGAACAGCTGATAGGAAGTGCAATAGATATCGATAAAACAGAATTTTTTTATAGCAAAGACCAAAACAATTTAGCCCCAAATAACTTGCCACTCAATGTCTGGGGCATTCAGCAAAATCTGCAATTCCCAACCGTCTATGGAGCACAAAAGCAGGTAATGCAAGACAAATCACAGTTGGTTAAGGACCAATTCCAGATGGATCAATACCTCATTACTAAAAAGGTTGCCAAGTCCTATTACGAAATTATTTACTGGCAGGAAATGCTAAAGAATTACACTTACCTAGATAGTTTATACGCTCAGTTTCAGCATGCTGCAGGCAGGAGATTTGATCAAGGTGAATCTAATTATTTAGAAAAGTTAACCGCTGACACCAAAAGGAAAGAAATTTCCCTAATGCTGAATCAAATTAAAGAGAGTATTAACAGGTCCTATATCGAATTGAATCAATGGTTACAATCTGACACTGAGTACCGGGTAGGTGAAGAAAAACTTAAACGGATCCCCTTGAGTCCCCTCGATTCAGCTAGCCATCCTGTTATCAATTATTATGCAGATGCAATGAATTTATGGGCCAATAATTATAAGCTCGAAAAGCAAAGATTACTTCCCAATTTAAACCTTTCTGTATTTCAGGGCATGAACAATGGTGTAGGCAGACAAACTTACTCTGGTTTTCATATAGGGCTAGCCCTTCCCTTGTGGTTTGGGTACCAAAAGTCAAAAATTGAGGCAGCAAAGACCCATACCAAAATAATTACGTCTGCAAGGAACAATTACCTAATACAATTGCGCTCCAAATACAATGCTTTACTTTCTGACCTTAGGCAATTTGACGAAGAGTTAATTTATTATGAGGAAACAGGAAAAAATTTATCGGAAGAAACGCTGTTTCATGCCAACAAAGCTTACCAAAATGGCGAAATAAACTTCCTTCAATACACCCAGTTTTTGGAAAATTCCAAAACCATTGAATCCAATTATCTCCGTTATCTTTTCCAATATAATGAGACAGTGTTGGAGGCAAATTATTTAATGAATTATAAATAAATAATAACCACCCCATGAAATATCATGCACTAAATTATATGATTTTTGCTCTCCTCCTCAACCTTTTATCCTGCTCATCTCCTGCAGATTATTCAGGTCAGGAAGAACCTGTGGCAGAAGAGACAATGGAGGATGTGTATACACTTACAACCAGCCAATTCAAGTCTTCAGGAATGGCTCTGGGAACCTTTGACAGTTCTTCATTTCATCAGATTATTAAAGCCATAGGTAAGTTTGATGTTCCACCGGAAAACAATGCGGCCGTTAGTTCCTACTTCCCGGGAACGATAAAGGATATCCGGCTTTTACCTGGTGAACAAGTTAGGAAGGGTCAAAAACTATTCACCTTGGAAAACCCTGATTTTGTTCAGATCCAGCAAGACTATTTGGAAGCAATGGGACAGCTTACATACCTTAAATCAGATTATGAGAGGCAGAAAAACCTGGTGCAGGATAAGGTGACTTCACAAAAAAACTACCTAAAAGCTGAATCTGACTATACCGTTACAAAGGTAAAAGCAGCCTCTTTGGCAAAAAAACTATTATTAATGAATATAGACCCCAATACCTTAAACATGGATAATATTCGTACCTCAATACAGATTAGCTCTCCCATTGGTGGCTTCGTAACCCAAGTGGATGCAATGAGGGGACAGTTTCTGGAGTCTTCCCAAACAGCCATCTCAATTGTAGACACAGATCATATGCACCTTGAATTAAATATTTTTGAAAAAGATTTATCTAAAATTCGAAAAGGGCAAATCATCCATTTTAGAACACAGGAAGACAACAGCCAAAGCTATGAAGCTTTCGTTTATCTGGTAAATAAAACGGTAAACCCCGAAGACAGAACCATTGGAATTCATGGACATTTATCTGATGAGAATCTCAATCAAAGATTCAATCCCGGCATGTATGTAGAGGCAGAAATTTACACTAATACCACAAGCAAAATATCCCTTCCTCAGGAGGCTTTGGTAGACATGGATGGGAAATATTATGTATTGATTCTCAATAAATTTTCCCAAGATGTGTACTCTTTCACCAAAAGAGAAGTGATAATTGGCTTGAGTAATGACGGTAATGTGGAAATCTTAAATCATGCTGAGTTTTCAGAAAACACCCGGTTCCTGATAAAAGGAGCCTTTAATTTAATAACAGATTAAATGCTCGGATTGCAAGAAAAACTGCGCAATTTTGCCGAACTTCAAAGTTTACCTGTAAAACAATACGAGGGTAGAAGCTCTCGTATTGTTCTCTCTACTGAACCTGCTTAGGAAGAAAGGTATCCTTAATTCGGCGGGGAAATCCTTCCTTATTCAAAACCTACAAAGACAGTAGAAAATCCTGAAATTCTTGGTTGTTAAAGTTACTCATTCCCTCCTGGTAAAATACAATTTCTCCTTCAGGGCTTACCACCAATGTAGTAGGGATAGCTTGACTTTGCAAAGAAGGGTTTAATCCATAGGCGGCATGAACGATGGGAAATGAATAATTCTTTTCTTTCACCAACTTAATGCTTTTATTAAAATCCTCATCCAAAGCAATCATTAAAAATTCTAAGTCTTCTTTTCCTTTTACTTTGTCATACAATTCAGAAATATGGGGCATTTCCGCCCGGCAAGGGGGACACCATGTTGCCCAAAGATTTATAAAAATGGTTTTTCCTTTATACTGAGACAAGCCCAACCTGTCTCCATTGGTATCTAAAAACTGACCTGCATATTCAAAAGCCTGTTTTTCTTTGTTTTCTAAAGTCACTTTAGGTTTTATCAAGCCGGTGGATAGTACCATGGACTGAATGCCCCCCATTATCGGAGTAATGAGGCCGGTAAAATATAGTGCCCCAAATACCAGCAACATTATGCCCCAGCTTTTTATTTCTTTTCTCCAATTCATCTGAAATATTTTTTTTTAAATATAAATCCTATTTTTTTAGTAATTGGTGACAAATCTCACGCTTAATTTACCGAAATCATTAGGACTTGTTTACCTTTGTTTAAAACGAATCCTATGAAAACAAAGTTAAGATTTACTTCATTTTTTGTCGCCCTATTAATATTCGCCTCTTTTAAGGGGAATGCTCAAGTGCATGTGGGCATTTACCATGAAGGCATACTTAGTCATATAGGAGTAGGAACGGATCCTGAAAAGAAATTTTTTGCTGAGGCCCGAGTGCTTGCGGGGGGTATGGTAAATCCCTTCATGGGCTTGGAAGCTTTGGGACACTATAATTTTCGCCAAACAGGCTGGTATAACCTGCATGGAGGCATTATGTTAGGGCATAATGAAATATCAGATGCTCAAGCAGGAATACCACTGGGTCTAAGTGTAAAACCGATAGCGAATCACCGTCAATTTACTCTGCTAATGGAGGGGACACCTATGTATAGTGCCTATGATTTCACCTTCAGGGCATTGATAGGCCTGCGCTACACCCTTAGCAAGGAATACTAGTCACCTTAGTATCCATACTTCTTTCCCCAAAGTTTTTGCAGGTTTTTTCTTAAGTCATTTTCACGGGCATTTTGTCCGGGATCATAAAGTTTGGTCCCTTTTATCTTGTCCGGAAGAAACTCTTGAAAGGCAAAGTTATTTTCATAATCATGAGAATATTTGTAAGCCTTACCGTAGTTGAGATCCTTCATCAACTTTGTGGGAGCATTTCTGAGGTGAAGTGGAACAGGTAGATCCCCCTCCTGTTTCACCAATGCTTGGGCAGTGTTGATGGCCATATAACTTGCATTACTTTTGGGAGAAGAAGCCAGGTACGTTACACATTGGGAAAGAATGATCCGTGACTCGGGATATCCGATAACATTAACTGCTTGAAAGCAATTGGTGGCAAGCAAAAGTGCATTCGGGTTGGCGTTGCCTATATCTTCAGAAGCCAAAATAAGGAGCCGCCTTGCAATAAACTTAACATCCTCTCCTCCTTCTATCATTCGAGCCAGCCAATAGACCGCAGCATTGGGGTCTGACCCTCTTATGGATTTTATAAACGCAGAAATAATATCATAATGTTGCTCTCCCGATTTGTCATAAAGGGCAACTTTCTGTTGCGCTACCTGCATGACCAACTCATTTTCTATAATGATCTCCTCTGATTTTATACTATCGATGACAATTTCCAGTAAATTAAGTAATTTTCTACCATCTCCTCCGGAAATCCGTAGCAGTGCATCTGTTTCTTTAAGCACAACCTTTTTTTTCTTTAAAACGGTATCATTCTCTAATGCCTGAATCATCATGGCTTCGAGTTCCTCCCTTCCCAAAGGGTTTAGGGTAAAAATTTGACACCTGGACAATAAGGCCGCATTGACTTCAAAGGAAGGGTTTTCTGTGGTGGCCCCTATCAACCTAATCACTCCTTTCTCCACTGCTCCTAACAATGCATCTTGCTGGGACTTATTAAACCGATGAATTTCATCTATGAAGAGGACTACCCCAAGTTGATATTTTGCTTTCTGTATTACTTCCCTAATGTCCTTAACTCCGGAACTAACTGCACTTAGGGTATAAAAAGGAGCTTTCACTTCATTGGCAATAATGTTGGCTATGGTGGTTTTCCCAACACCTGGAGGCCCCCATAATATTAAGGAAGGAACCGTGCCGGCTTTGATGGCCTTATGAAGGAATGTGTTAGGCCCAGACAAATGTTCCTGTCCAATCAACTGATCCAAGGTTGTCGGGCGCATCCTCTCTGCCAAAGGGGTTTGTTCCATAATTTTTAATAATTTATTCTAAAAAAAGGTATTCAATCCAATTCATTTTTCCCAACGCTTTATTCGACTTTCAAAAGCCTCAAGGTGTTGGTCTGTGAAATCCATATGGGTAACCATTCTTATTTGATCTCTACCGAACATAACAGCCCATATATTTCTTTCTGTTAATTCATCCAAAAAAGACTCTGGGCTAATTTGTGATAAGCGAGCTATCACTATATTGGTGGTTATGGGTAATACTTCTTTCACAAAGGGAGCTTTCTCTAGAATCTTCCCTACTGCTTTAGCTCTCTCATGATCCTCTTCCAATCTGAAAACATTGTGATCAAGGGCATAAATTCCTGCAGCTGCTAACATCCCTGCCTGACGCATACCACCACCCATAGCTTTTCTTATTTTTCTTGCTCTTTTTATTTCAACCCGGCTACCTAACAAAACGGAACCCACAGGGCAGCCCAATCCTTTGCTAAGACAAACAGAAATGGTATCAAACATTTTCCCCCAATCAAAAGGTCTTTCCCCTGAATGGACCAATGCATTAAATATTCTGGCACCATCCAAATGAAGTTTTAGCCCGGTTTCCTTACAAAGTTGCCTAATTGGTCTTATTTCATCCAAGGTATAAACACTTCCTCCACCTTTGTTCATGGTGTTTTCCAAGGACACCAATGTGGTTTCCGGTAAATGATCATCATCCGCGTTAATCACCTGCCGAATCGCCTCCGCTTCAATTTTCCCTAGTTTTCCATCAAGTAGCTTTACGGATGCCAAGCTATTGGACATGATTCCTCCACCCTCGTATAAATAAATATGAGAGAATTGGTGACAAATCACTTCCGTTTGTGGGCGGGTGTGCAATTTAATAGCAATTTGATTGGTCATGGTCCCGGAGGGGCAAAACAATCCAGCCTCCATACCAAATAACCCAGCCAATTTATCTTCCAAAATATTTACCGTAGGGTCTTCTCCAAACACATCATCACCAAGCCCTGCATTGAGCATGGTCTCTTTCATTTCCTTAGTTGGTAGCGTCAGCGTATCGCTTCTCAGATCCACTCTCAATTGATTATCATTCATGAATCCTTATCGTTTTTTCTAATGCTTTGCCCAAAAGATGTTCTGGTTTTTATATTGAGCAAGTCCTCAATATCTGATAGCTCAATATTCAATGCATTGTTTGAAATTTGGATTTCCACTAAGGAGATGCCCAGTGAAATTAACAAACAAAGCATACTTCCCATAAACACCCAATTGGCGGCGGTATCAAAGTCTTGATACAATAAAAACATACAAATCACACAAAGAAAAAAACTAATGACTCCATAAGTCTGCATGTTTTTAATCATGGTCAATCTTCGCTTTAGGTTTTTTATCTGTCCAATAATTACCTCCTCATCCATACTGCTTTCTTTGTATTCCTTGTGTAATCCCCTTATCAAGCTAGCCATGGCCAAAAACCTGTTGGTATAGGCCAACATCAGTAAAGTGATAGCAGAAAAAAGAAGTGCTGGGGTGGAAAGTGTCAGTTCCATAATTCATTAATTTTTAAATGGGTTTCCTAGATACTATCAAGAGCACTGAAAATAATAACAACATAAACATCATATCATCAGACAAGAAGTTGGTTTGAAATTCGGGGAATTTCTAATTCCTATTAACCAATTCAAATCCTAACTCCTCTTCAAAAGTTAAGCCACAATTTAAAACAAAAACCCCGTCAATTCCATGACGGGGTTCGGTTTATTTTAAGTTCCTGACTATTAAGAAACCTCTCCTAAAACGACAAGCTTTTCAAGAGTTGGGCTCTTACTTCCACCTTTTGGTTCAATAGTGATGGCAAAGGCTTGTGCATCAGAGGCTATATCCATTACTTGTAAGTCTAGCTTTTGTCCGGGATCTACCAATCCTATACCAATTGGTCCTTCTTCACCTATTGCCCAAAGTTGGTAGTCATTATTGGGATCAAGAGAAGCCAATTGATTGACAGAAAGTAATACTTCTTTACTCTCTTTATCCCAAAACACATCAACAGCTGCATCTTTTTGCATGGGAAATCCCTCACCTTTCATTAGGATTTTTTCAAAATTCCCAGTGATAAATCTCTCCATCCCACTGTTCAGTTCATTTAATTTTACTTGATTGGTTTGCACTTCTTCAGCCAATATTGCATTTTGCTGCAAGGCAATGGCAAACCTTTCTTCCACGTCAAAATATTGGTTGGCAAAGTATATAGCAATTCCTACCGAAATTACCGCAACTACTGAAGCAGCAACAGCAAAAGTTTTCCATGGATTGGAGGCAGTCACATCTTTACTATTTATCAATTTTTCAGAAGAAGCCTTGACTTCTTCCGAGTTAATGGGAATAGGTGCTTTCTCCTCTATTTCGAGAGTGTCGAAAATTTTATCCTTCAACTTAGGTGAAGGGCTGACAGCTGAAGCTTGATCAATAGCAAGCATGGCATCTTCAATGGCAAGAATTTCCTGATTGATTTCAGGATACTTCTTAGCCATAGCCAAGACCTCTTGTTGTTCTGTCTCATTGAGATCTCCCAAAACAAAGAGTTCCAATTTACCGGACGATATGTAGGCTTGGATATCCACTAGATTTTATCAGCTTTCTTTTTCAACACTTTTATGGCTGACCGAATTCTGGACTTAACGGTCCCCAATGGCAAAGCGTATTTCTCTGCCACCTCTGTATGGGTATATCCTTTAAAGTAAATACACTCCATTACGAAACGTTGTTCCTCATTCAAGTCATTCATCAACTCTTTTACACCAATTCCATCAACAGCTGCTGCTGTATCTGAAGTGCTTTCCATTCCATATACGTAAGCGTCTATGGTATTGGTCTTACTCTTTTTGGAAAATTCTTTCGACCGGGTTTTATCTATCGCTGAATTACGGCAAATATTCGCCATCCAGGTATATAATCGCCCTTTAGATTCATCATAATTGTCAATTTTGGTGACGATTTTCACAAAAGCATCGTGGAAGACCTCTTCGGCGATGTCCCGATCAAAAATTATTCGGGAAATTACACCAAACAAAGCCGCAGAATATTTTTCGTACAAATATTCTTGGCTTTGTTTGTTTCTGGCCCTCAGCCCTTTTATTAATGCTTCTTCTTCCAAAAAGGATATTGGTCAATAATGACAATTATAAATTTTGAACTTACTCCTCTACCTTAAAGGTGGATGACCTCATCATATGCCGCCGCCGCCGCTTCCATTACTGCTTCAGACATGGTTGGATGTGGATGTACAGTCTTGATAATTTCATGTCCTGTGGTCTCCAATTTCCTGATGGCTACAATTTCAGCAATCATTTCAGTTACGTTGTAACCGATCATATGTGCTCCTAATAGTTCCCCATATTTAGCATCAAAAATCAGTTTTACAAACCCATCTTTGGCTCCGGCTGCAGAAGCTTTTCCTGAAGCGGTAAATGGAAATTTACCAACTTTAATGTCATATCCGGCTTCCTTGGCTTTGGTTTCTGTATAGCCCACTGAAGAAATTTCCGGCAAGCAATAAGTACAGCCCGGTATGTTATTATAGTCTAGGGGTTCCGGATTTTGACCGGCAATGTTTTCAACACAAATAATTCCCTCAGCAGAGGCAACGTGAGCCAAGGCAGGTCCCGGTACAACATCGCCAATGGCATAATACCCCGGCATGTTTGTTTTGTAAAACTCATCCACTTTTATCTTACCTCTATCCACCAAGATTCCAACATCTTCAAGTCCACAGTTTTCTACATTAGAAACCACTCCAACAGCGGATAATACAACATCACAATCAATGTTTTCTTCACCACTTTTGGTCTTAACGGTAACTTTGCAGCCTTCTCCTTTGGTATCCACATTGGTTACCTCAGCACTGGTCATCACCTTAATACCTTTTTTCTTGTATATTTTCTCAAGTGTCTTGGACACTTCTTCATCTTCATTTGGAACGATACGATCCAAGAACTCAACGATGGTTACATCTACTCCTATAGAACTGTAAACATAAGCAAATTCAACGCCTATGGCTCCAGAACCTACTACCACCATTTTCTTGGGGAGTTTATCCAAGGTCATGGCTTTGCGATAGCCTACGATTTTTTCATTATCAATTTTCAAGGCTGCCAACTCCTTGGACCTTCCACCGGTGGCAATAATTATATTGTCTGCACTGTAGACCGTTTTATTGCCGTCTTTGTCTTCTACTTCCACTTTTTTGCCGGGCTGAATTTTTCCCCAGCCCATTAATTTTTCAATTTTGTTCTTTTTAAACAAAAATTGAATGCCTTTGCTCATTCCTTCAGCTACATTACGGCTACGCTTAATAATATTCTCAAAATTAACGCTTGCTTTTTCTACGGAGATACCATAATCCTCAGCATGGTTAATGTATTCAAATACCTGCGCACTTTTTATCAAAGCTTTGGTAGGAATACAACCCCAATTCAAACAAATTCCCCCTAGTTCGGCAGCTTCTACTACTGCAGTTTTTAACCCTAATTGAGAAGCTCTTATTGCTGCTACATATCCACCTGGACCACTGCCCAGAACAATGACATCGAATTTCGTTGAAGACATATTTTTGACTTTTAATTACAATTTTGCTATGCAAATTTATAATAAATTAGTTCAGAAAAAAATTTGGTTTTACATATAAAAGTTAATATAAATCCAATTATTCATCAGGTCGGGTAACGTTCATCAAAATGTAAGGCTTACGAATTAATTATTCAGTAGCCCATATTTTATAATAAATAGCTATTTTTGAATTGAATTAAACAATAAAAACATTGACTATGGGATTACTTACAGGTAAAAAAGCCTTGGTAACAGGGGCTTCCAAAGGAATTGGCAGATCCATTGCCATCCGTTTTGCTCAGGAAGGTGCTGATGTGGCCTTTACATATTTATCTAGCGTAGAAAAAGGAGAAGCTCTTGAAAAAGAATTGGAAGCTTTTGGTATTAAAGCCAAAGGATTTCGCTCAGATGCTTCTGATTTTGCGGCCGCAGACAAATTAATTGGCGATACGGTGGCATTTCTGGGTGGAATAGATATCCTTGTAAATAATGCTGGAATCACAAGAGACAACTTATTAATGAGGATGTCAGAGGACAATTGGGATGAAGTGATCAATATTAATCTCAAATCTTGTTTCAATACTGTGAAGGCAGTAACCCGCACCATGATGAAAGCTAAATCCGGATCCATTATCAACATTACATCTGTAGTGGGTGTTAAAGGAAATGCCGGACAATCCAATTATGCCGCATCAAAGGCCGGCATCATTGGCTTTACTAAATCAGTAGCCTTGGAGCTAGGCTCAAGAAATATTCGTAGCAACGCAGTGGCTCCCGGTTTTATCGAAACAGAAATGACTGCTGTTCTTGATGAGAAAGTTGTGCAGGGTTGGAGAGATGCCATTCCTATGAAAAGAGGGGGAACTCCTGAAGATGTTGCCGATGCCTGTGTTTTCCTTGGATCGGACATGAGTACTTATATCTCTGGTCAAACACTTGAGGTAAATGGTGCCATGAACACTTAAAAACCACAAAAAAAACATTTTGTTTCAGCCCGGGGTTCTCACCTTGGGCTCCTTCATTTTGAAGCTAATTCTATTCCCATTAAAATTTAAGCAATATGTTCTTCCCTCTTATTAAAGCAGATGAACTTATCCACCTTCACCGAACCGGCAAGCTCATTCTGATAGATGCACGCTTTCATTTCCCTGCCTATTTGGAAGCCCATCTCGAGGGAGCAATTCATGTAGACTTAAATAAGGATTTATCTCAAATTGATGAGAATCCGGCAAATGGAGGTCGCCATCCATTACCTTCTCCAAAAGCTTTTGCAGAATTACTTGGACGACTTGGTATCTCTCCGGACAGCCATGTGGTTGTTTATGACGACAAACAAGGAGCCATGTCTGCTGCCCGTTTCTGGTGGATGTTAAAAGCTTTGGGACATGAAAAAATTCAGGTGTTGGACGGAGGTTTGCAAGCAGCCCAAAAACAAGGCTTTCCTTTAGAGCGTACATTCCCCCCTTCACATGCTGTTCCCGCCTACCCTACCATTCATTGGCAATCTCCTATTTCAAGCTTTCATGAGGTAAAAACAGTTTATAAGACCAAGGAAAAAATAATCATTGATGTAAGGGAAAGTGAGAGGTTTCGAGGGATTGTGGAGCCTATTGATAAAATTGCGGGACATATTCCGGGAGCTGTTAACCTTCCTTATTTAGACAACTTAGATGAAAAGGGCCTTTTTTTACCTCAAGATAAATTAAAAGAAAAATATTTAAAAACTTTTCAAGGCCAAGCATCAGAAAACATTATTGTTCATTGTGGGTCAGGAGTCACGGCTTGCCATTCCCTTCTTGCCATTTGCATTGCAGGACTGGGTATGGCCAATCTATATGTAGGCTCTTGGAGTGAATGGTCTAGAAACAATTTACCGATCAGTACGGAAAAATAGTGCAATCAATGGGTACCTAAATTGATGCAAATTGCATTTAGTCGAATGATTGCTCCTATTCTGATTTGTCCTTAGGGAAGAAATGTCTTGGCTTTTAATCATTAAATTAAATCCATCCCTACAATTTTCATTTTCCTTCTTATTTTTGAAAGAAAGTATAAAAATGGATAGACAAACCCCAAAGAATAACCTGATGGATAGGTTTTTAAATGCCATCGAAAAAGCAGGAAATAAGCTTCCTGATCCTGCTGTCCTATTTTTAGCGTTATTGTTACTCACATGGTTGCTGTCTTCATTACTTGCACCTATTGATTTTGGAGCCATAGACCCGAGAACCGGAGAAAAATTGTTTATCCAAAATTTACTTACCGGGGAAAAACTGGCTGATTTTTTATCTCGAATGATTGCTGTTTTTATTAATTTCCCACCTCTAGGTGTGGTTTTATTGGCCATGTTAGGGGTTGGTGTAGCTGAATATTCAGATTACATCAATGCAGGCCTAAAATACCTTCTCAGTTTTACACCACAAATTTTGTTGACGCCCATAATTATTTTGGTGGCCATCGTAAGTCATACTGCGGCTGATGCCGGGTATGTTTTGGTAATTCCGCTCGGGGGAATTATTTACTATGCTGCCGGCCGACATCCACTGGCGGGGATTGCTGCTACTTTTGCAGGGGTTTCCGGAGGATTTAGTGCCAACTTTATCCCTTCTGCCATAGACCCCTTGCTTCAAAGTTTTACTCAATCGGCTGCTCAGATAATCGACCCTAACATTACACTAAACCCACTAAATAACATTTTCTTTACAGGGCTTTCGAGTATTGTGGTGATCACAGTAGGGTGGTATTTAACGGATAAAGTCATTGAACCCAGACTAAAAAGAACAACAACTGTAGATGAAAACCTTTCGGATCTACCCAAAATGGAGCAGCTTAAGCCCGAAGAAAAAACTGCATTTAAAATCGCAAGTTTGGTCATGGTCCTCGGTCTTTTTGGACTTTTCTTTTGGGCTTATCCGGAGGATTCCAGCCTAAGAAGTGAATCAGGAGAAATCACCTCCTTTGCAGCCCCTTTGATGCGATCCATCGTGCCTTTTATCTTTCTAATATTCTGGATCCCTGGTATAATTTTCGGCTTTTTATCTAAAAATTATAAAACATCTGCAGACGTTATCGCTTCCATGAGTAAATCTATGGGAGGCATGTCTCACTATATAGTCATGGCGTTTTTCTGTGCCCTATTTATTGATTCATTTGCTCAGTCAAATATCGGAGCCATGATTGCGTTAAAAGGAGCTTCATTTCTCCAAAGCTTACACTTGCCTTCTCAGGTAACTGTAATCAGCATCGTATTTCTGAGCGCCATTGTTAACTTATTGGTAGGATCAGCCTCAGCAAAATGGGCTTTGATTAGCCCTATTTTTGTTCCTATGTTGATGCAGTTACAAATTTCACCGGATCTTACCCAGGCTGCATATAGAGTAGGTGATTCTGTTTCTAACATAATTACACCATTGAACCCTTATTTTCCCTTGGTGGTTATTTATTGTCAAAAATACATCAAGAAGACCGGAATAGGCACGTTGGTTTCAATAATGCTGCCTTACTCCATATATTTACTGTTTATCTGGACGGTGTTCCTATTGATTTATTGGACGCTCGGCATTCCATTAGGTTTACAATCTTCCTATGAATATCTACCATAAAAAGGGGTTATGATGAAACGGTTTAATTCAGTTTTTCCCTTCATTTTCGCTTTTACATTATTTTGCCTTAATAGTATTCATGTATCAGCACAACAATCGTTGAAGGCCTATTTGAAGACCATAGATAACAAGGTATCATTGTCCTATATTATCCAGAATAAGCAAGGGAAAATACTTTCAATGTCTAACTCAGATAAAATAATCCCTTCTGCTAGTATTATTAAAGTACCATTGCTGATATATTTTATGCAAAAGGCATCAGAAGGGACTTTCTCACTGCAAGACCACTATCACCTGAAAGACGAGGACAAGGTGGGTGGATCCGGAGAATTACAATTTAAACCTGCAGGGATTAGTGTAACTTATGAATACTTGGCTAAGGAAATGATCAGGGTAAGTGACAACACTGCCACTAATATTATCATAAAAAAGTTAGGATTGAAAGCCTTCCAAAAATGGATGAAGGAAAATGACTACTCAGCCACTCAGCTGAATAGATTCATGATGGACTTCGATGCAATAGAAAAGGGTAAGCAAAATTACTGTAGTTCAAAAGAAATCAACAGGCTTTTACTAGCCCTTTACAATGGAGACTTGCTTGCTGAAAATCCAAGCTTGAAAGTTATCGAATGGCTAAAAAACTGCGAGGATAACACAGGGTTACCCCACCTATTACCCGATCGGGTGGCCATTGCTCATAAAACCGGTACCTTGGATTATGTCCGAGGGGATGCGGGGATCATTTTTGGTGAAAAACCCATTTTCATTACAGTACTGGTTGAAAACTTCTCAGAAATAGCTGAAGCAGACAGTATCATTTCCACAATTGGTAGGCTGGCTTATCTGGAATATTCCAAGTAATTGATTGATTAAGGCATAATTTTTGGAATCAATGATTAAAAAAACTAACCTAAATTACGAAGTCATGAAAAATGAAGCTTTAATCAAAACTTTAAATGATTGTGCTGAAGCGTGTAATTTTTGCGCAGACGCCTGCTTGGAGGAAGAAAATGTTGCACATATGATTTCCTGCATTAGGACCGACCGGGTATGTGCAGAAGTTTGTTCGAGCACAGCCAAAATCCTTTCAATGTCTTATGGGCCAATTGACGAACTGCTGCGGTTCTGTGTCAATGTTTGTAGCAGATGCGCAGATGAATGTAGTCAACATGATCACGAGCACTGTAAAAATTGCGCAATAGCATGCACCGAATGTAAAGAGGCATGTGAGAAAATTTTGACAGGTTGAAAAGTATAGCGTAGCCTTCTCTTGGTACTCACTTATCAACCTTACAATTGAAATTTGCTGACTACCAAGGTTAAGGCTTCCATTCAAAATTCTTTACCAGGAAGTCAATTCCTATAGGCCGGCATAAATGATTATAATGATTCCTATGATAAAGCAGGCAAACATACTTCGAAGCATGTTTTGAGTTCTTGTGGTAGCTCCTTTAAATTCTTTCCACACGAAGACTCCCCAAAATGCTGCCACCATGGTTGCCCCTTGACCCAGCCCATAGGAAATGGCCGGCCCTGCTTGTTCTGAGGCGATAATGCTAAAAGCCATACCAATGCACCAGATTGCTCCTCCTAAAATACCCACCAAGTGGACTTTAAAACTTCCGGAAAAATAATCTCCATACGTCAAAGGAGTTCCATCTACAGGCTTTTTCATAAGGACGGTATTGAAAATAAAATTGCTCAATAATATTCCTAGGGAAAACACAAACACAGCGCTATAGGGAGTGAACTTGCCTACCTCCGGTAATTGAAAATTTAAGGACATGGATTGCTGAACTAAAAAATAGAAAAAAGACATTAAAACACCGCCGATCAAAGCCAGTTTAAGCCCTTTAGAAACATTTTTAGCTTGGTCCCTACTGTTTTTCTTATAAGCCAAAGCGTCCAAAATAATGGCCACCGTGACTAAGGCTACTCCTATAAACAACAATACCGGATCACCTTTTTGTTCAGAAATAAAATTGATCATGACTCCCAAAACCAAGGCAAGTCCAATGCCTACCGGAAAAGCTACAGCCATACCGGAAAGAGATATTGCTGCTACAATTAAAATATTGGCCAAGTTAAAAACAGCACCGCCAGCCAGAGCGCTCCAATAACTCGAAGGGGCTGCTTGGCTCAAATCATCCAAAAAAGATCGACCACCTTCTCCTATACTCCCTAAGGTTAATCCAAAAACAAGGGACAACAAGACTATACCCAACACGTAATCCCAATAAAACAACTCAAAACGCCAGTTACCTTCTGCCAATTTTTGTGTATTGGCCCATGAGCCCCAACATAGCATGGTAATGAAACAAAAAAAGACAGCCAGAGGGTAATCGTTGATTATAAACATTGGTTAAGGGTTTTGTTAACTACAAATTAGTTGGCCAATAGCGATAAATTGATTGAAGCGATGAGGAGAAACAGTGTTTTCCTAAAAACATTAAGGGGTAACCAGTACATAGTTTTCCATCCTATCAAAGAAATCCCCCGTAATGGCTTCTTTGTTAAAATTTTCCCATATCATCACTTTTCTTGGATTATTTGGCCTTTCCTGCCATTCACCATCTACCAATAGGGGTGCAGGAATTTCTTTTTTCTCAGCCCAAGAGGGATCCTTTACTATAGCAATGGCTGCCATGTCATACAAAGGTCTTGTTCCTGCTTCATCGTAAGTATGAATATTACTATACAGGTTAACGGAATAATCCCCGAAGTGATCGAAAGTATCACCATGTCTGCCTGTGATCGGATTGTCAGCCAAAGGACCTTTTCCCGGCATGATACTATTGATTTCAGCTCTATTAGAAGAAACTGCGGCGGTACCTGTTTCTTTTCCTCCTCTAACCAAAACCATCTCAAATGGTACATCAACATTTAAAATATAATTTAGCGAAGCTTCATCATTGTCTTGGTTGTACTCACCAGGATAGGGATAATTTGAACCTAACCATACGATTCTTACTTTATCGGCAATAGATGGATCTTTTTCTAATGCCAAGGCAATATTGGTCAATTTCCCTACCGGCAAAAGAATTAGTTTTTCATCTGCTTTTTTATGGGCCTCCTCTATGATAAAGTTGACCGCTTCAGCCCCATCAAAATCTGCCTTGTCCAAGTTTTGTCTGATTTCTTCAAACGATGCATTTGCTCCTTTGTGCAAAGGCATGGATGAATACACATTACATAGGTCCATTACTCTTCTGGCCTCTTGGTAGTGTCCTTCAATATCCCCTCCATTTCGAGTAGTGTTAACAGTAATGCCGGCTACATCAAAAACATCTCCATTGAAAAATAAGTAAGCCATGGCATGTTGATCATCCAATTCGTTGTTCGCATCTGTATCTAAAAGTACTCGATGTTTGGTGGTATCAGACGATTTTTGGCAGCTGGTAAATCCAATTAAAACCAGGCTTAATACAAAGACAATGTTAAACTTATTCATGAGCAGTATATAATGTAAGAAATATATTTTTTATAATTTCAGGCAATTAGACATTGAGGTCTTTCAAAAATGGTACAGAGGCTTGCGCTCCATGTTTGGTCACAGACAAAGAAGCAGCCTTATTGGCAAAGGCTACTGCCTCTTCCCAATCCATCTTGTTGGATAAAGCAGTGGCCAAGGCACCATTGAAAGTGTCCCCTGCAGCTGTCGTATCCACCGCTTCCACCTCAGATGTGGCAATTGTACCGGAATAATCGGGTGTGGAAAGAAAGGCACCTGCAGCACCTAGGGTTATTATGACTACTTTAACCCCTTTGTCATGGAAAAAATCTGCCGCATGTTGCGCACTTTTTTCACCGGTAATATTGATACCTGTCAAAAATTTGGTTTCTGTTTCATTCGGGGTAATGGCATAAATTGAGGCATATAGTTTATCTGAAAGTTTATTAGCCGGAGCCGGATTCAAAATTACTTTCTTTCCCAGACCTGTGGCCTTTTGTGCTACATATAAAACGGTTTCCATAGGGACTTCTAACTGCAAAAGAATTACTTCGGCTTCCTGCACTAGGCTATAGTATTTATTGACCTGTCTTGTATTTAAAGCCAAATTAGACCCTCCTGCTACCACTATGGTATTTTCTCCAGACTTGTCAACTACAATTTGAGCCACACCTGAAGGTAATTTATTGTCAAGTACAACACCTTCCACATTCAGCCCTTCTTTTTTAAAATTCTCAATGGTTTGTTTTCCAAAAAGATCGTTTCCTAATCTAGCCATCATGGCAACTTTGCCTCCAAGCCGTGCAGCGGCAACGGCTTGATTGGCTCCTTTCCCCCCTGCATTTAGTAAAAAATTATGTCCCGATAATGTTTCTCCCGGAGCCGGAAATTTTTCTACTCTGATGACCATGTCTGTATTCGCACTTCCTACCACGAGGATTTTATGTCCCTGATTCATATTATCTCATCTGATCTCCCATAAATCTAATGACAATAAATTAAAAATACATAGAAAAGTAGGGGAATGGAGTAAATTCACTTTAAAATATTGTTTTCCATAGATTATAGAAGATAAGTTAATACTCCGCAACCATAAAGTATTGCAAAACCTGCATTATTTAAAGTGATCGAATTCTTAAATTAACAGGGGTTTGGTACAATTTTCAGCAATAAAAAAGGGATATAATTTTGGTTAAAAACTGTTTTTGTATTTAATCAACAAAGGATTATCATTTTCCATACTTCCTTCCATTCTTTCGATTATCCTTTTTAACCTTCGGTATTTCTTAAAAAATTGTATACACTTGTCATGTAGACTCGTATGTATTATATCCAGATTCAAAGCAGCATTTTCATAAAAAATATAAACATGTTCCGGATCAATGTCCCCAGGTTCCTTTAACCTATTCTCATTAATTAGACCCAATTCAAAATAAGCTTTTCCGAAAAGATCCTTGTATTCGGTTTTCAACCAACTGGGCTGAATTTGATTGATAGTTTTTACTAAAACTCGTTCAAAAACCTCCTTAGGTAAATCCTCTTTATTTTTAAGCGCAAGATTCACCCTCACGATTTCAAAGATCATTAGCATCAAAACCTCATTAATCATTATATTAGGATCTAAAAGTTTTTCCTTATTGATATAATCCCCATTAACTCTAATATAATCAGTGGTGATAGCCTCTATCACTTGAAAAAAATTGAGGTCAAATAGCCCTTGAAAACCATTTATAACTTTTTTTACTCCTACCAAATTTAAAGTTTTGAAATAATAATGATTAGCGTCTACAGATTGTTCCATTAGGTCGTAGAGGACTGCGATACGAAAATTCAATTCAATTTCCTCATACCCCGAGTCTAATAAATCTTTTAATAGGGCTATGGATTCAGCATAATTCCCTTGGTAAAAATGCCGTATTGCAGAAGCCCATGAAATCATTTGTTTAAGTTTTGACCTAAACTCTTCTATAAAGGTTAGAAATTTAAAATTATCTGTTTTTAAACTGAAACCATCTCCAAAAAAATCAATATCCGGTTTTAATATTTTCAAAGTTAATGTGACTTCGTTAGGGCTCAACATTTTGCCCCAAATCACAAAATCTGCCATTTTTTCGTCACCAAACTTTTCAGCATCTCTATTAGTAAATTGAGTAAAGCCCGAAAACTTTTCATCCGGAACTCGTTCAATATTTAAATCGTACTCAGGGCATTGTTTTAGTTCCTTGCAGATGTGCTCCAATTCATCTTCCAATTGAGTGCACAGAGAATCTTGACAAAAAAAAGGCAATAAGACAATGTCTATCTCCAGGTCTTTTGAAAAACATTGGTGAATAAAATCATCAAAATTCTCATATCTACATAATTTAGCAAAGGCATCAAGGGCCCTCATACTTGAAAAAGCTGGTGGATCCTTATCCTCCTCATCTTTTTTCTCTTTAAAATACAAAGCTGCATTCCAAAAATCAGCAGCCACTTTGTTTTCATTAGATTTATAGGGCCAATATTTTTCTCCTAATAGATCCTCTACCAAATATCGAAGGTGCCACTTTTGATCCTTATTAACAGGTCCGACATCATTGAAAGGAATATAATCTGCTAATTCTTTAGAGTACCTGTCTTTCAAGGTATCAATGTACTTCTCTCTTTCATACAATAAAAATTGCTTTACTCTTTGTTCAACCTTTTTACCTAAAACATAAAATGGTTCATATCTCCATTTAATATTAGCGTCGTATCTATTGTTATTTTGGTATTTTTTAAATAGTGGATGACTTTCAATATAATCCAAATATGGCATACAAATATATTTTTATTAAGGGTTTACAACAGTAAAAAAAATCATTTTAAATATAATTATAATCACCCAAAATCAAAATCAAATCAGCATCATTTAGTTTATCCTCTTGGCTTCTCCTTCTAGCCTCTTAACAAGTTCTTTTCACCTCTTTACAAATATTTTCATCCTCTCGGTGCAGTAAATTCTCCTCGTGAGCACTCTTCGTTTTTTAATATTTTTTCTTGTTTTAGGAACATTTTTTGCCCTATAATAGGTGTAAATGCCTGAGTTTCGATAAGATATTTAATAAGAATCTCTAGACGAAACTATAAGCCAGCAGGCTTGGATTGAGGTTTCAATTGACGACACCATTCACCTCAATCCATTAAATAAATCTTTTATATAGAACCAGAAAAAAAATGTCAACTATCAAATTATTATTCGAAATCTTGTTGTTTTCAACCCTAGGAAGTCGTGACTATCCTGAAAGTGAAAAACCAGCAATTCCACAGAACCAAACTTACTTTAACAGCATTAGAAGCGAAGACGATGCTGGGCGTGGAAAATTTTATTAACCATCAAATAAAATTGTGTATCCTTCAACTGATCAAAGAATGGATACCTTTCAACAATAGGACCTGGAAACCCAGGTCCTTTTTCCTTATTTGGGAAATCTAAATAATCAGGAGTGTCTATCTCCATTTTTAAACAGTTACAAGATAGCAAACAGCATATAATTGAAACAATAAAACTCGTGAACCTCCTATATAAATACGTAAAACCTACCATGAAGACCGTAAAAGTGAATTAACATGCTTCAATATTAGGTTTTACACAAGGATATATTGCATTTGTGGTAAAGATAAAAGATATTTATAAAACTCGATAAAGCAATTGCCCCTTGTTTACCCTTATAAGTTTCCTTTAAAATGAAAAGTGCTTCGCATACACCCTCTTTGAATATATTCCTAATAGCTTTATTTTTTGGGACTTTATTCTTTTATATTAGCCTCAGTGAAGCAAGGCAGTCTCCTATAGACAAAATAATTGACGCTAGCATAAACGAGGGGAATTATGAAGAAGCAAAGGTATTGCTTGAAAATGCTTTAAAAGAAGTAGATAATCAAGATACAACTCACCTAAGGCAATATGCTGGAGATTTAGGCTATGTATTGTTTCATTTAGGACAATATCAGAATAGCATTACTAACTATGAGCAGGCGCTTATCTATACAAGAGCACAAGGGGACCATCGTCGCACGAGCACCTTTTTACGAAGTATAGGCTTGAATTATCAACTTTTAGGTCTATATGGTTTGGCTATTGAGAATTATCAGGAAGCACTTGATGCCCTCGCTCTGGGTCAAACGGACCTTGTACGAGAGGCTGCACTTTACAATTCCATGGGCAACCTATACCGAAATACACAAAATGAACCAAAATCACTTGACCTGCTGCATAAGTCTTTGAATATTTATAAAGACCTTGGAGACACCGTAAAGATAGCCAATGTGCTAAACAACCTGGGCGTTAATTTCCAACATTTCAACCATTTAGATTCAAGCCTTTATTATTTTAAATCAGTTCTAGGTTTGGTAGCGCTGGATATCAACTCACAAAAAAACATAGCTAAAGACAGATCTGCTACCTATAATAATATAGGTGTCGTTCTTTTGGACCAAGAAAAGATTGAGGAAGCTTTCCCTTATATTTTAAAATCTTACCATATCAATCATTTAAACAAAGACATCCAAGGTTTGGCGATTAGCCACAATAATTTAGCAGAATATTGGCTCAAAAAACGAGACCTAAAAATGGCATCCCTACACCTGGACTCTGGGCAGACTATTCTTAAGGAAACTACCGATAAGATTCTTTTGGTGGAAAATCTTGAATTACGGTTTAAGCTATTGGAACGTAAAAATCAATACAAGGAGGCACTTGCTACCTACAAAACCTTAGACTCCTTGAACAACCAACTGTTTCAGGATGAAAAACTAAAAGTAGAAGAAATAAGCAATATCTATCTTTTGCGAGAAAAGGAATTTGAGAACCAGAAAATAAGTCAGGAAGCTAAATTATTTGCACTACAGAGTAGTAAATTCCAACAGACCAGTTTGTTTCTTGCCCTACTCGGAATCATTTTAACCTTATTCCTATTTTGGGTTTTTAGGAATCTAAAACGACAGAAAAAGCTCACTCAAATTATTGGCGCCAAAAACGAGACCATTAGCCTCCAACAAACGGAATTGAGGCACCGTACCGCAAACAACATCATGCGCTTACAAAGCATTATTAAAGAAATCGCAAGAAGAGTTCCGGACAATGCCGCTCAACAGGAAATGCTAAGGTCCACACAGCTTTTGTATTCTGCCTCCTCCTTAGAAAGATATTTGTACAGTATAGACATACAAGACGAGAAGGAAGTCCCTTTACAGGAATTCATAAATGGCCTGGTACAACAACATAGAGATATGCTTGACAAGGAAAATAGAGCTGTGGAGATTGAGTATATCCAATCAGCTGAAATTGTCCTTCCTGTAGCCTCAGTAATTCCAATATCAATGATATTAACAGAATGGATTTACAATAGCTTAAAGTATGCCTTTGAAGGAATTAGTCAACCTAAAATAACAATTGCTATTTATATCAATGGAAAAAATATAACCATTGACTATCAAGACAATGGCATAGGTATAAAACCTTGTGCAAGTAGAGGGACAGGTAGCCACCTTATTGAAAGGTTTGCTTTGGATCTTAAAGCACATATTAAAACCAAGGCACATCGAGGGACAAGGTATCAATTGGTTTTTAAAGCCATTGGCAAAAGTGTATTACCGAAGTAAGCTTCTAAAATAAAACCATAATTAATAAAAATGCCCATTCCTATGAAGATGAATCTTTTCCATTTCACGAACAATTTCAATAGGTTTACGAATTAATTTACGTAGTTCACGAAATTTTATACAGAAAGCTATAATTGTTTCTTACCTTGATAAAGGTAAACACAATTATATATAAATGTAATGCTAATATAAAAAAGAAGGCCTAATTATAATCAGACCTTCTTTCAACAAAAGCAAGATGTTTAGTTCCCCCTGCCAGGGGTATCTTCATCTCTCAATGATGACTCCTTTTTGGTTTCCTTTTTTTTGCCAAAATCCTCATCACTAACTGATGATTTAGTTGTAGCATCCTTTGTATTACCAAAATTCTCATCGCTCACTGATGATTCAGTTTTGGCATCCTCTATTTTGCCAAAATCTTCATCATCAATTAAACTACAGCTACTAAAGGTAAATATTGAAATTAACAATAGAAGCTTTAACAACCAATTAATAGTAGACATAACCTTAGTATTTAGGTTAAGCTTCTCTATTTAAAGGGCATTGCTCCATTCCGAGGAAGCGATCAGGTTTTTCACAATGCCCTGTAGCTACATTTCAAGACGATTCATAAGGTTTCCCTGAACACGTTGAGACGACTCCTTTTGAATCGCTTGTATACAAATATAGAGAATTCAACACAATTATGCAAGGATTTATAAGTTTTAACAGTTGTTTGTATTGAACTTTTAAATTAATTAAAATAAAATATTGTTGATGATGGATAGAAATTTGACCTTCATTTATAAGAATTTATGAACCATGTATAAATTGGTATCGATCCATGTATAGAAATATTCAACCTATGAATAGAAATTATTAATTAAATTTTTTATCAAACTAAATGGAATAAACTTAAAAAAACACACAAGATAGATGTCTTACCGAAACCTAATTGAAAACAATCCGCTATTAATAAAGCATTGGGAGGAAGAAAACTACTTGTTCATTCCTCTTTACAAATTGGCTACTAAGGTCCAGGAAAAAGTGGTACAATTCATGGATTATGAGTATGAATCCAATAACTGCTACGGTTTTACGAATGATCCCAATAAATATGTCCCGTTAGGAGAAAAAGACAAAGTAAGTCAGGAATGTAGAGATTTTTTAATTTATCTATTAACAGACAAAAATCCAGAAGACTACCTATTTACTAATGATAGCAATAGAGCATGTTACCATTTTTGGCATGGGGCGAGAAAAGGTAAGTTCCGAGAAATAAAACCAGGTAAGCAGCCCCAGTTTCCAACAATAGAATTTCTCGATCAAGTATCTATTTTGGTAGGATATGAAAGTTTTAATTCCTTTATCCGAAAATATTTCTCCGCTTCTGAAAAAATAAAAGTAATACTATTGCCATTTTTGGAACCCTTCTCACCAACCCAAATTGTTGTAGATTTATTAGAATATGAGTTAAACTTACTTCAAAAAGAATCCCTGTTGAATTTAGAAATTATCAAACAAATCCCTCTTAATGAGGATAAAATTGGTTGGAAAAATGCTAAGGAAATAGGTAAAACTTATCATGCTGATTTAGTAATTTGGGGAAGGCTAGACCACAATAACCAAATCCATCTTTCCAGCTATGCCTTAAAACCTGAAATTTGCTATTTCTGGGAGTCAAATACTCATGGACCAATAACCTTTAATCTTAATTCATTTCATGTTGAATTCCTGGAACCTATTAAAAATATATTTTTATGGACAACTGCAATTCGGCTTTCCCTAAGAAAAGACGACAGAAGGTCAATAAATATTTTCAGCAAGTTATTAAATAACAATTTTCGATTATTGGAAGTTAATCTCTGTTTATCTGTAGTTTACTATTATAAGAAATATACAAAATATGTTGACCACCATGTGATATCCACACTTTCTCTTGCTTTAGGTAGAAGTTATGAAGAAACTAAGCTAAAAATGAATCGAGAGAACCCTATGGATCACAAAAAAGGTTCAATCATTCATCAATTAGTCAGTAAATGGAATCTCTCCAGAGAAAATAGAGTCATAAATGAGAATCTCGATGAAAATAAACCCGGTAGAATTATATTTTTCGAATATATAGCAGCTGTAATACTTTTAGGATACAAAAATTTATTTTCATCAGAAGAATATGAGAAATTTCTTACCAAAATATTTAATAAAATTCAAATATTCTGGTTTAAATCTGAGTATGCAGAAGTATTTGGCTGTATTTACTTCGAAATGGGAATGGTAAAAGAAAATAAATTATCAAAAAACCCTAATATTGGGCCAGAAGACGTTTATAAATTATATAAAACAGCAATCCTACATTCAAATAATAAATATATTCATACGACTTGCAGAGAATTCTATATCAAATATGAACAATTTGATAAAATTAGAACGAAAATACTAGGTGACAACAAACATTCTGATGAGATTTTAGCCATCTACAAATAAATAGAGTATTTTAATAATTAAAATATAAATGTTTATTACTCAATCAAACTAATCGAACTAAATTAAGAGGTGAAAAATGTGGTATTATGGACAAATATAAGTTTACCCATTATACCACATTACCTTGGATATTGAAATTAGTTTAGACTAATCCTATTCCAACCCAAACTCCAACTTCAACTCCACAGCTCCTGCTTTATAATTGGTCTGATTAATAGTTAGGATCATTTTTGAGGCAGTTAGGGTATTGATTAGGAATTTATCGGGGCCACCATTCAGTAATACCTCCGATTCGGAGGAATTAAAAGCCCAGGCCCCGGTTTCTTGGACCGATAGTAATGCACCTCTAGCAGTATAGCTGTTAGAAGACGTAAACCTAACCGTGTAGCCATCAGTGGGCTGGTCAGAACCATTGGCCGTAAGTTTAATTAAATTCCAGTTTTGGGTTAGTAGTTCTGTCTTGGTTTTTTCCTTTGGAGGTTCTGGCTTTGGGTCATCATCATCCTTACAGGAAAAAAGGCTAGCCAATAATAGTAAACAAGCAAAATATAATGGGTTATAATTAAATTTCATGGCGAAGTATTTTTAATTTTGAATGGAGGTATAGGAGAGCGATAAATAAATCGCTCTCCTTTTATTTTAGTGGTTTATAATAAGCCTTCGGACAACAAAAACCCTGTATCCTTGGATTTCTATCAGGTAGACACCCGAATTAAAGCCGGATAAGTCAATGAAATTGTTTTCCTTATGTTGGTATTCCAACGTTACTCGGCTTTTACCATTGACATCATTAATGGTCAATTCGTAGGTTTCTCCTATGGTAAGCCCATCGATGGAGAAGCTATTTTTGGCCGGATTAGGGAACAGTTTTACCAACCCTTTAGCACCTGGTCTTTCTTCTAAATCTGTCAAGGTTTGTTCCTCGGAAATACTGCTACAATCATCTACTGTAACCATTACCGAATAAGCTCCGCCTTCAGATAAGTTAATTTCATCTTGATCAGCTCCTGAAATATCCGAACCGTCTAGTTTCCATTGATAAGTACTCCCTATAGGTGCATTTTTTACTTTAAGTACCAGCTCGGGAGAAAATTCAGAACCAATGATTTCTATTTCAGGAACAGGTGGCGCAACGCAAAAACTATTGGTTTTCTCTTCAGCGGCAGCATAATTGTCATTACCACTTTGACTGGCTTCAATGATTACTTTCCCTGCCCCCGTGAGGCTAACAGTCTTACCACTTACAGTTGCCGGCCCGCTGAGCACGGTAAAGCTAGGTTCCAGATTAGCGCTACTGCTTGCAATTAGATCAAAGGAGGCTGCGCCATAGGCTTTGTCTTCAATCGCAGTAAAATCTAAGGTTTGAGATTTTTTCTTAACGGTCTGGGTGCGGTTCACCTCACTAGCAGTTTTGTAATTGTCATTTCCGGGTTGACTGGCTGTAATGACTATAGCTCCCGCTCCCTCAATAGTCAGCTTTGTTCCGGAGATTTTTCCGGGACCACTTTTCACTTTTAGGGTTACCGGTAATCCGGAACTTGAGGAGGCAGAAAGATTAACTGGCTGGTCCCCGTAAGTTTTATCAGGCAAATTGGCAAAGGTGATGGTCTGCCCTGCCTTTTCAACAGTAATCTCCTTCTCTTCAGAAGTAGCATTGTAATTGTCATTTCCTGCCTGGGTAGCTTTCACAGTAATCGTTCCGGCACCTGTAATGGTAACTTTACTTCCGCTAATGGTTCCGGGACCACCTAACAGAGAAATGGTAACCGGTAGTTCAGAGTCAGCGGTGGCTGCCACTGTAAATGGTTCATCGCCGTAAGTTTTCTTGGAGATGGAGCCAAAAGTGATTTCCTGATTGGCTTTCTCTACTTCGAAAGAATGCTCAATGGGCTCTGCTGCCTGGTATTCATAATTACCGGGCTGTTCAGCCTTTACTGTTACAGATCCTGCGCCTGTAATGGTCAACTGCTTCCCAGTAATCGTGGCAGGACCACTGACTACAGTAAATTGAACCGGGAGCTCAGAATCTGCTGTGGCCACTAAATCAAAAGGAGCATCTCCAAATTGCATGTCAGGCAAGGGTGGGAACGTTAAGCTTTGACTGGTCTTGCTTTTGGTGGTAATCTGAATATCGTCGAGGAAAATGCCGTCCTGTTGAGTAAAACCATAAATATAAAATGGTCGCTTGCAGTGCTGTTGAAAGCGAATAACTGTTTTCTCGGAGAGCGTGAGATTCTTTTCTCCTGCCAGGGCAGAAATATTTAATTCATTTTCTGACCATTTCCTTTTATCAAGAACATAGTCATAGATTTTCTCAAATTTCACTCCTCCATCAATGCTTAAATACACTCCATCGGCAGATTCCAATTCTTCATCATTGCTGTATGCCCAGAAAGATAGAACTACATTTTGAGTTTGATGGAGGTTTAGCTTGAGGTCTGCTGCTTGAGTAGAAAATTCTCCCGATGCATATTTTCCGAGAAAAAGCCCATAGTTACCGGACATTTTAACTGTTTTTCCTTGAATTTTATCTGCTACACCTACAGCTCCTTCTAACCGAAGATTGGATTTATTTCCCGATGGATTTTCAATAATAATGTCTGTAGAAAGTATAGGGTCTGGGTCTATATAAGGAAAACTTGGGTTACTTTGGTTCCAGCCTATAGGTAGACTAGTACCGGATTCAAAACCTTCATTATAAGGGTATTTATTAATAAATACCTGATCAGGAACTTTTACTTGAATATCGTCTATTACAATTCCATCTCTATAGCTCGTACCATAACCAGAAGTTAAAAATGGATAATTACCGTATTGTTGAAATCTAATTACAAAGGTGGAAGTCAAAGATAAACCATAATGTTTGGCCAATCGGTCTATATCTAGGGGTGGCAATTGTCCCCAGATATTCGTAGCCCAATTCGTTTCATCAAACTCCATCACTTTGATAAATTTTTCTCCTCCATCATCACTAAAAAAGATTCCGCCATAAGTGCTGGATTCATTATATATTTTTTTCATCCAAAAAGACAACTCTACATCTGGTGTTTCGCTTAAATCCAAACGAAGATCAGCAGCAACAGCACCCAACTTTCCGCCAACCCTCTTTCCTAGAATTAAACCATTCTCACCTGTATGAAAAGCATCAACATCAGCTATTTTGGCACCAACCTCAGAAATTCCCTCCAACCTTATTGTTGTTTTACCTTCTATCAAAGCAGTGGATAAATCTTCTTCCGGCGATAATAAAGGATATGAAGGCACCCCTTGCCCCCAAGCTTCAGGAAATTCAGAACTTTCTTCAAAACTTGTTTTATAAGGAAAAGTAGAAATATAGGTTTGGTCCGGAACTTTTACCTCAATATCGTCAATAAAAAGGCCATCTCTATAATTAACGTTATATCCCGAGGTGAAAAATGGATAATTTCCATATTGTTGAAACCGGATAACAAAGGTTGATGTCAATGACACCCCATGACTTTCCGCCAAGCGATCGATATCCAAGGGAGGTAGTCTACTCCAAGTATTATTAGCCCAGTTATCCCCATCAAACTCCATAACTTTGGTAAAGGTCTCACCCCCGTTATCACTGAAATAAATACCATCATTAGAACTGGTTTCATTGTAATTGTCTTTCATCCAAAATGAAAGCTCAATATCAGGAGTTTTACTTAAATCCAAGTGAAGGTCAGCCGCTACGGCGCCATTGACTCCACCAGCCGTCTTTCCTAAAACCAAACCATTGCTTCCCTTATGATTGGCAGGAATTGTATTCACTGTTGCAGCCACTCTTACAGTACTTTCTAAACGAACACTAGATTTCCCTCCTTCTTCCACCGCTGTCGAATTATTTATTGCCGGGCTGATGTAGGGAAAGGTAGGGTTGCCCTGCTTCCACCCTTTAGGTAATTCAAGACTCCCTTCAAATCCAGTCTTATAGGGAAAAGTAGAAATATAGGTTTGGTCGGGAACTTTTACCTCAATATCATCTAAAAACAGCCCATCTTTATAATTATTGTTATACCCGGAAGTATAAAATGGATATTTACCATATTGCTGAAACCTGATAATAAATATGGAGGAAAGTGTTAAACCATATTTTTTTGCCAAGCGATCGATATCAACAGGAGGTACTTTTCCCCATTCATTATTTGCCCAGTTGGTCCCATCCAATTCCATAACTTTGACGAAGGTTTCCCCTCCGTTATCACTGAAGTAAATACCATCTTTAGAACTGGTTTCATCGTAATTGTCTTTCATCCAAAATGAAAGCTCAACATCTGGGGTCTTACTTAAATCCAGGTGAAGATCTGCTGATACAGCACCATTTACACCACCAGCAGTCTTACCTAAAGCCAAACCATTACTTCCATTATGATGGGCAGGAATTGAATTGACCGTTGAGGCCACTCTTACTGTACCTTCCAATCGTACACTGGATTCACCCCCTTCTTCTACCGCTGTCGAATTATTTATTGCCGGGCTGATATAGGGAAAGGTAGGATTGCCCTGCTTCCACCCTGAAGGTAATTCAAGGTTTCCTTCAAAACCTGTCTTGTAGGGAAAAATAGAAATATAAGTTTGGTCGGGAACTTTTACCTCAATATCATCTAAAAACAGCCCATCTTTATAATTATTGTTATACCCGGAAGTATAAAATGGATATTTACCATATTGCTGAAACCTGATAATAAAAGTAGAAGAAAGAGTTAAACCATTTTCTTTAGCTAGGCGATCGATATCTAAGGGAGGTATTTCTCCCCACTCATTATTTGCCCAATTAATTCCATCAAAACCCATTACCTTTGTAAAAGTCTCACCGGCATCATCACTAAAATAGATACCATCCATCGTACTGGTTTCATTGTAATTGTCTTTCATCCAAAATGACAGTTCGACATCTGGGGTTTTGCTTAAGTCCAAATGAAGATCTGCAGCAACGGCACCCTCAACTCCTCCAACATTTTTGCCCAAAGCTAATCCGAAACTCCCACTTCGGAAGGCAGGAACCGTATTGACAGTGGCGGCCACTTCTACCGAACCTTCTAGGCGCACAGTAGATTTACCTTCTACCACTGCAGAAGAACTATTAATCTCAGGGTTAATATATGGAAATGTAGGGTTTACATTCTTCCATCCATCGGGCAATTCAAGACTCCCTTCAAAACCTGTACTATAAGGGAAGGTGGAGATATAGGTTTGATCCGGTACTTGGACGATTATATCATCGATAAAAAATCCATCTCTCCAATTGGCATTATTACTGTTAATCAGACCACTACCTTGCTGTTGAAACTTAATAACAAAATTTTCTGAAAGACTTAATCCATATAGCTTGGCTAACCTGTCTATATCAATTGGTGGCAATTTACTATATATGGAAGAAGCCCAATTACTTAAATCAAAATCCATGACTTTTTTATAATTCGCTCCGCCATCGTCACTGAAATATAAGCCGTCTTCTGGATTTGTCACATCATTATTATTTAGCAAATAAAATGACAACTCCAAATCATCATGCCCACTTAAATCAAGTTTCAACTCTAGCATATTGGTTAACAATCCTCCAGATGACGAATTTTTACCAATGGCAACACCATATGTGCCTTTATTGAAAATTTTCCTTGCTCCAATAGTATTCGCAACTTCTACCACTCCATAATCTGAAGCCGGGGTGGCTACCCATTCATCCTTGAATTCACCGTCTTCAAAATCATCTTCAAATATTACTTGGGAAAAGACATTAGGTAAGCCCCCAAGTATATATAGCATCAAACAAATACAGTAAAACTTATTTTCCATAGTGATTTAATTTAGGTTCTAATTAAATGTAAATGAGTTTTACTATATCTGTAAATTACTTTCGTGAAACTGGAGAATGGACACGTGAAAGTAGCGTATAAAGGCATAAAGCAAAAACCACAAAAAATGCTTCACACCTATTAAAACCTATTTCATTATTTAATTAATGTATTACACATTTTTTAATCCGCACAAAAACTCTTATAAAAACCATCTGAACAATAGTTATATTTATATGAAAAATTAAAAATATGATAATAACTAATTTTCGTTTACGTTAACAATAATATATATTTCTATTATATATAAAGCAACTAAACAAACACCCTAATTACCACACATATAAAATCAATCCTTTCGCTTAGTTTATTAAGAAATTTTCTGTAAATTATTTGAAATATACACAGGTTGATAAAAAAAACACTACCATTAGGTTGCAACTATTATAAGTCAGAAATAATTATTGAGTATTTTTCTACTCAAAAATATATAACATTAAAAATTGGAGCTATTTTATTTTGATTGGAGACACCCACCAAACTTCAAACCTATATGAAAGTACTTATTGTAGAAGATGACCCTTTTATTTCAGAAGACCTAAAATTTGAAATCAACACTAGGTTTCCAACAGAAATTTCCGAAATAATTGGTCCAGCAAGCAGTTATTCTGAAGCCGTTTCTTTGACTTACACCTCCTCTCCGGATTTGGTATTGCTTGACATCTCACTAGGAGAGGACAAAGATGCGGGAATTAGACTAGCACATTTTATCAATCAGCAGGTCTGTATCCCTATCATTTTCTTATCGGGCCTACCTAAACAAATAGGATTTGATCAAGCCAAGTTTTTATGCCCCTTTGATTTTATCCATAAACCTTTTAACCCCGATATATTGGCTGAAAAAATTGAACTGGCCTTGATTTACCAATCTCAAAGAAAAAATAGCGGGCACATAAATACACAATCTAGCAATGGCACTCAGAGTAAATTAATGGTCACCACCGGCTTTAATGAAATAACCGCAATCCCGGTAAATGACTTAATCCTTTTGGAAGCTGACGATAAAATCATACGAGCCTTTACTGTCTCTAGTAAAAAAAGCATTGATTTTATATCTCCCGGATTAAAGAACTTCTATCAAAACAATTTATTTCTATTAAAAAATTTTTATAGGCTAAATAGAAAACATGTATTCAACTTAAATATGGTGCATAAAATAAAAAACAATCATATACTGCTTCCTAAAATTAATAATAACATGGGAAATGGCGTGGATAGCTTTTTTCAATTACCAATACCTAAAAATGGTGACAGCAAAAAACTGCTTTATGCAAGATTAGGTTATAAGAATTAGTCATTATCGAATTCTATTTTCTCAACTAAAAACCCAATAAAATAAAATTCCGGGCAATTGCTTTGACCCTATTATAAAGCTGATGCCCGGAATTAATTTCATCAGTAAAGAAACATTAATTTCCATCTGGGTTCATGGCAGCCTCTGCGATAGCAGCAGTTAACTCCCCCCCTCCACTTGTGACAGCCGATACATTAAAGAACCCCTGAACCCTTGTCGGAGACTCTCCCGATACAGTGTGAATATTACTGATAACATTTGCCAAAGGAGTCGCAAATAATTCCGAAAAACCACCGGGTCTATTGGTTTGTAATATTACTCCGGACAAAAACTCAAATGCCATCGGGTCTATGGAATGAATCTCCAAATACAAGGAGTCTCCTACCACGTATGGGGGCAATAAAACGTTTTCATTATCGGGATTTTTATCCCATGGATTCACGAAATCTTTACGAATGATCTGATTAAAAAGCACTCCGTCCATAGTTTGATTAGAAGAAAAACCTGCATCATAAGCGATATTGATTTCAGAAGGCTTGCTTAAGTATACACCATTTTTCCAAGCCTTGATCCAGTAGGCATCTCCCTGCCCGGGGATATCATTGGCCAAAAACTCTGCAGTAAAATAAGGTTCCTTGAAATTAATATCTTTCGGATTATAAGTAAACTGCACGGAATCAACCTCAGGTACAGGCCCTAAACGCGCATTGGCACTATAAGTTACACCTTCCACTTCAATGCGTAGCTGATATTGGTGACCAACTTCCAAAAACCCTTCATCACCCGGTTCCCAAGCATAGTAGGCATCTGTTTCAATAAATGTAATTGTTTCTCCTGAAGAAAGATCTATGACACTTACATTTGCATCCTCTACCTTCTCAGGCAGGGATTGATCAAAATAAGGTTGCGATATTGTCAGAAAAATTTTCTGGGTTTCATTTTTATCATTTAACCAAGCATCCACAACCATCACCTCTGCCGCAGGATTAAGAGTAGGATTGATTTCAGTATCACATGCGAAATTAAGACAGGCCAAAAAGAAAACGATTAACTTTTTCATGGTATTAGGTATTAATTTGTCTAAAATTAAAATTTAAAATTATAGGTTACAGAAGGTATTAAAGAACCTATGAGAGACATTTGATGAGCAGAGGTAGCTAATGGTTCGCCCACTTGTGGTCTGGAGGATGACCCTTGTGAAAAATAAATGCTGAAGGGATTTTTCCTGCCGTAAAGATTGTAAACCGAGACAACAAGGTTATCCGTACCTTTCCTCTGTTTCTTTCCTCTCCATACATTGTCAATTGTCAAAGCAATGTCCAATCGGTGAAAATTAGGAATCCGATAGTTATTTCTATCACTTCCATCGATATATGGAATCACCTTGCCTTGAACAATGATCCGATCTGTCGGAAAGGTGGTGGGCGTACCGGACAGGTAACTGAAATTTGCTGATAATGTCACCCTTTTATTAAGTTCATAAAACCCTGCTAGTTTTAGATTATGGCGTTGGTCATACCTTGTAGGATACCAATTCCCCTCTCTTGTCAATTCATTGTCGCCATAATTTATTCCATCTACTTTCAATTCAGTTTTACCCAAAGTATAACTTATCCAACCGGTAAACCTGCCTTGATTTTTCTTGGCATATAATTCTAACCCATATGCCCTCCCCTTACCAGAAAGTAATTGAGATGCCATAAATTCATTAATAAATAATTCGGCACCATCGATATAATCTATTTGGTTTTGGTTCCATTTATAATAGATTTCAGCGCTGGTTTCAAACCGATTGCCAAAAAAGTTTTTAAAAAAACCTAAGGCTCCCTGATTCCCTGTTTGAGGCAAAATATTATTGTCGGACGGTTGCCAAATATCAATGGGTAATGAGGCAGTTGTATTTGAAATTTGGTGTAGATACTGGCTCATCCGATTATAACTTCCCTTCAAGGAACTGGATTCATTCAGTGAATATTTAATTGAAATTCTGGGTTCCAGATTATTGTATTGGGCCACCGAATTCCATGAGCCATTTTCTATAACCCCTATCAAAGGCCGTTCTATGCCCGGCAAGGTATCTCCATAGGTATAAGTCTTATCTCCAAAATGATTGAAATAACTGAATCGAAGGCCATATTGCGCCACTACCTTATCTCCAAATTTTTGCTCACTACTTACATACAGGGCTCCCTCAACAGCTTTTCGATGATCCAAACTGATATTGGAAAGTTCACCATTATTTACAATTGACGCATCTGCGGGTCGAAATCGATAAGCAATTAATTCTCCTCCAAATGTAAGTTCATGAGAAGGGTTGGCAAACCAAGTAAATTCAGGCTTGAAATTCCAAGTAGAAATAGCTGCCCGCCAGTCAAACTTGTCGCTTTCATTTGTTCCAAAGCTAAAACCATAATTGTAGTCGCTGTAAAACGCTGAGAAGTTGGAAAACAATTTGCTTCCATAAAGATGATTCCATCGAATTGTGGCAGTTTTATTTCCCCAATTAAAGCCTTGAGATTCATCAAAATTAAATACATCTCTACCCAAATAACCTGAAACAAAGAGTTTGTTCTTTTCATTTAGTTCAAAATTGGTCTTCGCAGTAAGATCGTAAAAGTACATGCCCGCTCCATTGTCCAATGCGTCTGTAAATGGTCGTGCCAATACATCTGCATAAGAGCGACGTCCGGCAAGTATAAATGAGGATTTTCCTTTTTTGATAGGTCCTTCTAAAGACAGTCTGCTAAATACTGTTCCTATTCCACCGGCTACATCATAATTCTGGTTATTCCCCTCTTTCATCCTTATGTCAAGAACAGAGGATAACCTGCCTCCAAAGCGGGTTGGGATCCCTCCTTTATAAAGTTTGACATCCTTGACCGCATCCGGGTTGAAGACAGAGAAAAAACCAAACAAATGAGAAGACTGGTAAACAGGGGCTTCGTCCAATAAAACTAGGTTTTGACCCACTGTACCTCCCCGTACATTGAAACCGGAGGTGCCCTCCCCTACCGAACTTACACCTGGAAGAAGCTGTATACTTTTTAAAACATCCACCTCCCCTACAAATGCCGGCATTTTCTCGATGGTTTTAATGTCCATTTTCGCTGTGCTCATTTCCACGGATGACACATTTTCATCCATCCTTTCACTTTGGATCACCACTGTCTCTAACTCGGTATCAGCCAAAGCAAACGAAATATCCAATCTAAGATCCTTGTCAAGCTTTACTTGTTTATGAACCTCTGAATAACCTACAAAGCTAAAATGCAGATCATAGATTCCTTCTTCCAAGGTAATGGAGTAGAATCCATACACATTGGACACTGTTCCATTATTGATTTGTTCTACTCTCACGGTAGAACCTATAAGCATTTCCCCATTGACCTCATCTGTGAGATAGCCGCTTATGGTAAAGGAATTGCTTTGCGCAAATCCGGGGAGGATAGAAAGGAAGAATAGACCTCCTATTACTAAAGATTTCATTTTTAATGAGTTAAAGGTTGACACATATTCTACTTTTGAATAAAATTGATGGTTCAAAAGTAGTAGACAAGGGTCCAGCTATCGTTCTAATTTATAATTCTGAACCTCTTTGCTGTGTAAAAAAATCACTTCAAATAATTGGAAATCATCTTAGCTGACTCACTTTTTATACTGCTAATGTATCGCACAAAAAAAAAGCTTCGAGAGTTTTACCCGAAGCCTAATGTGACCAATGTTTTGTTTTTTATTTATTTTCCTGATAACAATGGAAGTTTAGCTAATTCACTAATTTTAAGATAAATAAACAGACCGTTCTTAACTGTCCGAATGCTTTAAAAGTATTGAGTCAAACCTGTTTTAAGAATTCTTTTATATCATCACCTGTTAATAGATGTGCATGGTCCGTAATTTTTTGAATGGACCAGTTCCACCATTTTAAATCGAGTAATCGACTAATATTATCCTCAGAAAACCTTTTTCGAATTAGTTTAGCTGGATTTCCGCCAACAACTGCATAGGGTGGAACATCAGCAGTAACAACTGAATGGCTAGCAATAATGGCCCCATCACCGATTTTAACCCCAGGCATAACGGTTACCTCATGACCTAACCAAACGTCATTGCCAACCATAGTATCTCCTTTATAGGGGTAACTTTTTCCTTTCATGGCTTTTTCCCAGCCATGTCCAAATATCGCAAAGGGATAGGCTGAAATAGAAGTACTGAGGTGATTCCCTCCATTCATAATAAAAGAAACACCTGAGGCGATCATGCAAAATTTGCCTATTATTAATTTGTCACCTATAAAATCAAAATGGTACTTGACGTTTTTCTCAAAATTGTAAACATCCTCTAAATCATCATAATAGGTAAAATCCCCCACTTCTATATTGGGGTTGGTGATGATATTCTTCAAGAAACACAATTTGTTATGATTCAATAAAGGAAAGGATTCATTTTTATCCGGGCCGGGTAATGGGTTCGTTCTCATGGTACAATAGTTAAATTAATAATTCAGAACAAAAATGAGCCATTACATTTGCATATGCGTTCTAAATTATAATGTGATACCTTTTGTTTCCGAGCTAGTTACTTTTCCATTTTGGCCTTTTTCAACCATACACTTGGTGTGACACCTTCTTTTGCTTTAAAGAAAGAGTTGAAAACGGTTTTGGAATTAAAACCACTATCATAAGCCAAGGCTAGCAGTGTTAGGTGATTAAAACGCGGATTGATCGCAATCTTTTTGAAATAATTCAACCGGTAATAGTTTACATATTCATTGAAATTAGCTTGTAGTTTATCATTTATTAAATAAGACAATTTGTTGGGATGAAGTTCCAGTTTACTCCCAAGAGCATTTAAGTTCAATTGGGGGTCTAAGAACGGTTTTTCCTTTTCAAAATACCTAATTAACTTTTCCTTCAGCAAATCTCCCTCCTTTTCATCCAGTATTTGAGATGGCTTTTCCTTTGCAAACCACGCTTCATTACCAGTCAAACTAAAGTTGGCCTGATGTAAGCTTTCAAATCCTTCAATTTCTTTCAAGCCTTGTAAAAAGGGTTCGAATCTATAATTCATTAATTGCCCTCTACGCAATTCAACACCCCTTTTTAACACTTTAAAAGCGTGGTCAAGGCAATTACTATTGGCTAGGATAAACAATTTATAGGGCATAATTTCACCTATTTCGCCTCCTAAGTTCTTCCACTCATCCAAGTACTCATTAGGAATTCGGGCTATTCTCTTATTGAAAATTGCGTCTAGCATTTTTATCAATTCACTTTCCTCAAATTTTTCAGCCAATGCCTCCACCTCTTTCTCTTTACCCAGTAAAATAAGTACATTCACTTTTAATCTTAAGGCGTGGTCAAATTGGGGATTGATCCGCAATGCTTTCTCAATATGATGCAAAGCAATATCAAAAGCTTGCTTTAAATAAAAAATATTGGCCATGGTAAAGTGGTGATTAGGGGACAAAGGATCCACTTCCAAGGCTTTCTTCACAAATAATTCGGCTTGATCAAAATAGCCTGTGGCTATAAATAATTCAGCCATGGCCTCCAATGCATCGGTATGTTTGGGATTCATGGCCAAGGTTTGCTGAATGTATTCATACCCCTCCTTAAAATCCCATTCCTTCCACAAGCTTCGGCCTACAAAAGACATGGGGTATTCGGGAAGTTCAGTATCGAGTTCCTTGGCAATTATAAAATTTTCTATTGCTTTCCCCATTCCTTCTTCGGCAGGAATAAAGCCCCAAATCACTAATAAGCCATAACACTGTAAATTCCCATAATAGGCTCGGGCAAATTCGGGATCCTTTGCAATGGCTGCATCGTATTGCACAATGGCTTGTTTTAAAGAGGCTGCAGTCCATTGAAGTTGGTGATAACGACCCTTTAAAAAATGTTCATAAGCAGAAACACTACGTGTTGAAGCTTGAATCAAATGATCTTGAATATCTAAATGTCCAAAATTTTCTCGGATTTGGTCAGCAATTAACAAGCTGATTTCATCCTGCAAAGCAAAAATATCCTGAATTTGACGATCAAAATTCTTGGACCAATAATGTACTCCATTTTTGGCATTAATTAGCTGAGCAGTAATGCGGACACGGTTTGCAACCTTCCGAACACTTCCCTCCAGTATATTGGCTACTCCTAGTTTCTGACCTATTTCTCTTACATCCAAATTCTTGCCTTTGAAAGCAAAAGATGAGGTTCTGGCAATCACCTTGAGCCCTTCCACCTTTGTTAGGGCATTAATAATTTCTTCCGTAATACCATCACTGAAATATTCATTCTCTTGATCGTTGCTCATGTTAACAAATGGCAACACCACAATAGATTTGTCTTGTATGATTACCTTTTCAGGAATTTCACCCATAGTGCTCTAGCTTAACAAAAAGATTATTTTACAAACAATATTTTTTTTTTCAAAGCTAAATATGCAAATTAAATTTTTATAAAAAAAAATGTTTTAAAAGCCCCAACTAAAATAATTTGCACTAAAAACTTCATTTTAAGGCTCGTTACAGCATTTTATTAGGTAGATAAAGAAATAGGTTGGTGATAACAAAGCCAATTGACTAGTGTAGAAGTTTCGGGAAACTGATCTTATTGAAATAAAAAATTGTATGAGCTTCAATCTTAATAAACCCTGAGGAAGAGCTTTTCTTTAACGGCTCCCAATTGGCCTGGGAAATTAGCAAATCTGAAAGGAAAAGGATAGCCATAAAAATGCTGACAAGAATAATTTTGAACTTTTTCATTTGTTAGTTGCATTACTTGTTAATGCTTCAAAAATGAGAAAGTAAAAAATGTCTTTCGTTCGGTGCTATAATTCCGAACTTTATTTATGGAAGGTTTCGATTTATTTTCAATTCACTACATGGTGCCAAAAAATTGTCTTTAGTTTTACCTTTAAAAAGGATAAACACCTTCCTTTTGGTACTAAAAAAGGTATGAAACAAATGTTCCATACCTTTTCAATTTCGGTTTTCACAGGATTTACTTTGAATTAGTTACAAGAAGAATTTACTCCATAAATTACCTGTTTCTTTTGGCACGATGCTCCAAATAAGCATCCAAATAATGCTTGTTTAATTCATCACTATCTCCATATTTCTTTCTAACTTCTTCTAATTTTTCATGCATCATTTTCTGAACATCCGCATAAGCAGGGTTATCATACACACTTTGCATTTCCATAGGATCTTTTTCAAGGTCATACAATTCCCATTCATCAATATCATAGTAAAAATGAATAAGTTTATAACGTTTGGTAGACACCCCATAATGCCTCTTCACCATGTGTTCAGCGGGGTATTCATAGTAGGTATAATAAACAGCATCTCTAAACTCATCTGTTTTTCCCGAGACCACATCTCTAAAAGATTCACCCTGGATTTCCTCAGGTATGTCTACTCCGGCATAATCTAAAAAGGTAGGGGCAAAATCAAGGTTTTGCACCAATTGATCAAAACTACTTCCTGCTTTAATTTCCTTGGGGTATTTCATTAACAAGGGTGTTCTAAAAGATTCTTCATACATAAATCTCTTGTCAAACCAGCCATGCTCACCCAAGTAAAAACCCTGATCAGAAGTATACACCACAATAGTATTTTCATCCAATCCGGTCTCTTTTAGGTAATCCAATAATTCACCAACTCCATCATCAACAGATTTGATTGTCCTAAGGTAATCCTTAATATATCGGTTGTATTTCCACAAGGCCAATTCCTTACCACTGAGATTTGCCTCACGCATGGCTTTGTTTTTAGGTTCATAAGCTGCCAGCCAGTCTGCTAACTGTTCCGGATTCAATCGCTTCAACTGATTTACCAACCAAGTGGTATCTCCATTGGTAGGGTCAAATTGAAACTTGAAATCATGGCCCCATCGCGCATGGCCATCAATCTCCATTTCTTGCGTCTTGGCCGCTGTTCCTCTACCTTCGTAATCATCAAAGAAATTTGCCGGAGGGTCAAAGGTTACATCATCATATAAAGTCAAATATTTCTGTGCAGGCTTCCAGTTTCTATGTGGTGCTTTTTGATGGTAAAGTAATAAAAATGGTTCATCTTCCTTTCTATCATTTTTTAACCAGTTTAAAGCGGCATCGGTAATAATATCTGTACAATAGCCCTCTATGCGTTTTTTCTCGCCATTGATTAGGAAATCAGGGTTATAATAATGCCCTTGCCCCGGAAGTACCATGGAAAAGTCAAACCCTTGTGGAAGACCATCCATATGTATTTTTCCAATCATGGCTGTTTGGTAACCATTGGCTTGAAGTAACTTAGGGAAATTATCCTGATTCCAATCAAATGGCTGGATATTATCAACTTTGCCATTGATAAAGCTATGCTTTCCAGTCAACATTACAGCCCTACTGGGAGCACATATTGAGTTGGTTACTGTAGCTCTATGAAATATGGCTCCCTCATTAGCTATCCTATCGATGTTTGGCGTTTCATTCAATCCATGGCCATAAGCACTGATGGCTTGATAGGCATGGTCATCACTCATGATAAAGATAATATTTGGTCTTGTTTCTTCCTTCGTTTCTTCCGGATTACAAGCCATAAAGCCGGCACCTACGGCCAGAAATAAGCTTAGTAGCAGTATTCTTTTCATATTTTTTTATTTATTAGGCTAGTTAAAAAGAAAATTAAACCGTAAGTTAACTAAATAAATTTAATTTTTTGTAAATCATAAATTATCAGATTTCCATCAAATAATACTATCGGCCATTTTTGACCAACCGAACATTTACTATAAATCTTTTCTTTTTAGCGCTTTGACCGCATGGTCCACCGCCCTGGCTGTAAAAGCCATATAAGTTAGGCTTGGGTTTTGGGTTCCTGTGGAGGTCATGGAAGCCCCATCAGTAACATAGACATTAGGGCAGGCATGCATTTGATGGTACTTACCCAATAAGGAAGTTTCGGGATCTTTTCCCATTCTGACACCTCCCATTTCATGTATATCCAGCCCCGGCGCCTGTCCACTGTCATTTTGCTTGATATCCTTACAGCCTGCCTTTTCAAGCATTTCGGCCCCTTGATTCAAAAAATCCTTAAGGGACAAATCATCATTTTCGTCATATCCCACGTCCACTCTTAGTTGAGGTATACCCCATTTATCTTTTAACTTTTCATCCAAATACACTCTGTTTTCAGCCTTTGGAATCGTTTCTCCCTGCATCATCATAAAAACTCTCCAAGGCATTGCTTCAGAATTGGCCTCTTTAAAGCCGGGACCGAAGTCTGCATTTCTTGCGCCACCCCAACCCCCTCTTCCGGCAGAATAAAAGGTCATATATCCCCTTAAGAAATCCATTTCTTGCTGCTTTACATTTCTAAAATTGGGCATCATGATGGCTGTGGGTCTTCGACCGTAGTAATAATCCTCCATGAATCCGTCCATTTTTGCAGAAAGTGTTCCCCGGTAATTATGGAAGGCAACATGCGTCCCAAGGAGTCCATTGTCATTCCCCAAACCATTGGGAAACCGTTTGGATTTTGAATTAAGCAAAATAAGGTTGGAATTTAATGCTGAAGCATTTACAAAAATCACCTTGGCATAATACTCAGTAGTCTCCATGGTTTCAGTATCTATTACCCTAACGCCGGTAGCCTTGGCTTTGGCATCGTCATAAATGATAGAATGAACCACAGAAAGGGGTTTTATGCTGAGGTTTCCGGTGGCCTCTGCCGCTGGCAAAGTAGAAGAATTTGAGCTAAAATAGGCTCCGAAAGGGCAACCTCTTTGACACAAACTTCTTGCCATGCATTGGCCTCTATCTTGACCTTGGTGATGAGGTGCCGGCTTTGTGAGGTGTGCACACCTACCTATGATAAATTTTCTATCAGAATAGGCTGCATTTACTTTTTCCTGAATTGTTTTTTCCACCTTATTCATTTCCCAAGGAGGCAAAAATTCCCCATCAGGCAAAGTATCCAATCCATCTTTATTGCCACTTACCCCTATAAAATGCTCCACATAACTGTACCAAGGAGCTATGTCTTCGTACCGTATGGGCCAGTCAACGGCAAAGCCATCTCTTCCCGGGCCCTCAAAATCATATTTACTCCATCTTTGAACCTGCCTGGCCCAAAGTAAAGATTTCCCCCCAACTTGGTATCCACGGATCCAGTCAAATGGCTTGTCTTGAATGTAGGGATGCTCATTATCTTTTACAAAAAAATGATCTGCATCATCTTTAAAAGCATAACACCTGGAAACAATGGGATTCTCTTGTTTAACCTTTAGTGACAATTGACCCCGCAAGGGAAATTCCCAAGGAGGAGTATGCATGGTTGGGTAATCTTCCTTGTGTCTTACGTTTCTTCCTCTTTCCAGCACAAGGGTTTTAAGCCCTTTCTCACATAATTCTTTAGCCGCCCAACCGCCGCTAATTCCTGAGCCAATAACAATGGCATCAAACGTATTGTTATTCATTCTAAAATCATTTATTCGTAACGGAGTGATTCTATAGGGTCGAGCTTGCTGGCTTTGTATGCAGGGATAAGCCCTGAAATTAAACCTACCACAATACAAACAATAAAGGAAAAAATAATCCAAACCCAGGGAACAAGAAAACCACCCGGCCCCACCGTATTGCCTACAATATTGCCTATCCCAATACCCATAATCACTCCTAGAATTCCTCCCATTACGCAAATCACTATGGCTTCTATGAGAAATTGTTGACGAATTCGAAGCGGGGTGGCACCCATAGCTTTTCTAATCCCAATTTCACGAGTTCTTTCAGTAACAGAGACAAGCATGATATTCATTAATCCAATAGATGCGCCCAGCAAAGTAATAAAACCTATTCCAAAACCTCCAATTCTAAGGTATCCGGCAATTTCTTCAAGGCTTTCCCCTAAAGTCTGAGATTTGACCACCTCAAATGAATCTTCCATGCCAACACCATCTTCTCTTATGGACCGCATGATACCTGTGGCTTGCCCCATTTCATATTGTAACCTCAAAGGATCCTGTCCTGCGATGGTAATGGTATAGCGAAAACTCCCTCTGCTATCTAGATTTCTGGCATTAAGAATAGGAATAATAATGGCCCTATCTGCTCCCGAATCACCTCCAACCCCTCCTTGCTTTTCCATGATACCAACAATGGTATATCGCCTTCCATAAAATGAGATGTATTGATTGATTGGATCTTCTGTATCGTCAAATAGTGTCTGTTGAATTTCAGTTCCTATCACACAGACATTATTGCCATAGGATAACTCTACATTACTGAAATTCCTACCCTTTTCTATCGCCACTCCTTTGATTAAAAAATAATTATCGTCGCCCCCAATTATCCGACTGTTGGGATTGGTTTTCTTTGATCCTTTCTTTACTTCAGCAGAACCTGATACAAAAGTAGTAATCGAGGATACGCCTCTCTCATTGTACCTCTCCTTAAATTCGGTAGCCTCCCTATAGGTAATGTTGGGGTAATTTTTGGGTGCAATTCCCGAGGATCTTGCCCTGCCTCCAGAAAAACCCTTACTTCTAACATCAAAATTATTGGCCCCAAATCCGGATAGGCTTTCCTCTATTTGGGCCTTCATGGCATCAATGGCTGTGAGCATCCCTACCAATGAAGTGATACCAATGGCAATGATCAAACCTGTTAAAATGGTTCTCAGTAAGTTAGATTTTACCGATCTAAATGCTTCTCTTATATTTTCGAGCAGATTCATGGATTGTCCGTATGTGGGCAATAATAAATTTTATCCCCCTCTTTGACATTAATATTAACTATAAATAGCCTTCTTAAAAAGAAATCAAAGGTTTTTAATTGTTTTTAAGAAGGCTAGCATTCATCTTCTTTAGAAATTCTCTGACCATTTCGTGAACTTACTAACATACATTAGCACAAACCTTTATAGTCAATACATTGCTTATTACAATCTGATTGACAAATGATCTTTAGTGCATGCGGTCTCCTCTTATCTCCAGGTCTTTCATTACATTCTTTTCATGATTTAACCACTCCTGCCAGCGATTTTCCACCTTTTCTGGGTCCTGATACTTTTTCGCCAGTTGAATAAAATTCACATAATGCCCTGCTTCGGATATCATCAGCTCATGATAAAAAACAGACAATTCCTTATCTTCAAGGTTTTTAGATAAAAGCTTAAAACGCTCACAAGATCTGGCTTCTATAAGTGCATTCATCAGTAGTAACTCTGACACTTGGTTTTTGCGGCTCCCTCCCTTGCGAACAAAAGACTGAAGTTGAGCAACATAATTATCCTTTCTGGGAAAACCAAACTTGAATCCACGCTTTCTTATTTGCTGCATTACCGATTCGAAATGCTGCCATTCCTCTGCTACCACCGGGGTGAGCACATCAACCATTTCATCGAATTCAGGAAATTTAATGATCAGGGAAATGCAAGAAGAAGCTGCTTTTTGTTCACAATAAGCATGATCCACTAGAATTGCTTCCAAACTAATGCTTGCTATATCTACCCACCTTGGGTCGGTGGGCAACTCCAACCTTAACATTTTATTTTTTGTCGATTCTTGCCAAGCCATATTTGCAAATTAATCAAAGAAATACCAACTTATTCCGAGGTCTAAGGTCCCCTTTAACCCGGTAAAATCCGGGGTGACAAAATAGCCCTCATTTGACATTTGTCCGGCATTCAAATGGTTGTACCTAAACAAAACCCTTGTTCTATTAATCCGGAAATTTAAAAAGGCATCAGCCACCGGGTAAGCATAGACATTAAAATTATCCTGCAAGTAAAATTGCTGGGTTGCCGGCATATAAGCGGGCGCATAATTGTCGCTTCTGTACCGACCTTCTACTCCAAGTTGAACATACACGTGGTCATCGAATAAAGGCCCGTCAAAGAATATCCTGGTGTTGACAAACAATTCCGGAATACGGAATTTGTCCGCAGCTCCTCCGGTAATTAAGGTATAATAGGCCTCCGATTGCCAGTGAAATTTTCCTGCAAAAACCAAATGAGTCTCCAATCCGGGAATTACCATAAATGCTTCTTCAGAAATCTGCTCCGGTACCATCTCTTGGTTATAAAAAATGTAATTGTTAACTCTATTGATGGTGATATTAGGCCTAATCTTATAGTTTTTAAAATCTCCTTTCAGGGTTCCTTTGATTTGATCTACACCGGTACTTTCAAAATCATTGTCCCATTTGTAATGATTGCCACTGTACTGTTGTTGCATCATATTAGGTTTGTATAGAGCCTTGGTATAACTAACATCCAAAAAGGGAGATTTGAACAAACCCTTCACTCTATATCCATCAGGGATTAGGTATTCTCCCTCAGCTTCAAAAACCCAGTTTTCATTAATTTCTCCCCTCAATGCTCCCCCGAGAGACAACTCATTAAAGGAGTTATTGGAAGTAAAAAATCGACTTGCCATTCGTCCGGTCCTAAACTTTAGAAATGCGTTGTAATAAACAGGGCCGAAGTCACCTTTAAAACCAAATTCATTTTTCCATTCAGAAAAATGACTGTGATTGTTAGTCGTTTCTTCTATGCTGTAAGGATGGTCTTCATTATCAGAATTAAACCGATTTTCATTAAAAAAATCAGCATCAGAAGTTTCTAAATCAGCAACAAACGTGACCGCCTGCTTTGCTTTATCAAAAACATGATAAGCCTGCCAACCTTTTAATATCTCGTATTCATGGTAAAGGTGGTAATTCTGCCTGAGGTCAACGGCTTGCGAATTACTCAGCCAAACCTTGGCATCTTCATAGGTGAAATACAAAGAGGTGGTGTCAACATCAGGAGGGATAATCCCCCCTTGTTCATCTACCTTGTGCTTCATCCTGGTGATATTGGCCAGCAAAAAATACTTACCATTTTCAGATTTGTAATTGGTAAAGATTTCGTAAGAATCATTGACAACATTGTGGTCATCCCTAGTGGTAGGGTTGAGGGTTTTTGTAGCCCTTATGGTATGATAAGCAATACCAACATTCCAGTTGGGTTTGATGTTCCTTGTAAATTCCACATCCAATTTATTGCGATTCCCTCCTCCAAAAAAGGCTTCGATCTTTGTATGTGGAGATTTGGTATCATAATATTTAATACTATCGGGCGAATTATGGTATAAATCATAAGCATGAAAACCTGAGGTTCTACCTATCTGAACCGGTACATCATAGAAAATGGGTCTTGCAGCAGTCCCTAAATTGCCCAGATCTTGGTACTTGTACCAGGTATTGGCCACCGGTTCATAGTTGTGAAACCCTGTAAGAGAGGTATCCAGCTCAAGTTTCTTGAATTTATTGTTTTTGACAAATTTCTCATAAAAATATAGAGAAGTTTTAGGCCCATATACCATTTTAGTCGAATCATCAAGTAATCCGGACCTCATGGCGTTTTCACTCTTCTCATTCTTTTCTTCTTCGGTAAGCGGTGCATTGGGCCGTTGTTGCTGAGCCCATATCGGAGCAGATAACAAAAAAGTTATCCCTAAAAGTGCGAAGAAGAGTCTCAGATTAAATTTCACTTTCAGCATTTTTATTTATAATCAAGCTTTCAACCCTATTCAAAAGTTGTTCTTCTTCATTTCGTGTCATTTCTACTTCCACAGGTAAGACAAAAACCGGAATATCCGGTATCAATTCTAGCAATCTATTGTCCTTCAATTTTACTGCATCTTTTTCTGTAGTCAAAATGGTTACGTTTTTTGCAGAATGAATCTTATAAATTCCTTTAATCTTTTCCATATCCTGCGCTTTATAGGCATAATGATCAGGAAAAGCCAATATTTCCAGTACTCTTTTACCTTTATTTTCTAATGCTAAACGAATAGGTTCAGGATCTACTATACCTGTTACCAAAATAATATTGTCACCCAATGAGAAATCTCCTTTACCTAATGCATAAGGTGCTCCATATTTTAGCCCTGCAAAGTAAATCGGTTTTGCCGAATTAAGATAGGCAGCGGTTTTTTCTTTGTAAATGCTTTTATCTTTTTCTGATAAATTTTGTGGACATTTAGTAAACACTATTATATCCGCCCTATTAACATTCTTTCTTCCCTCCCTCAATCTTCCCATCGGCAAAAGGTAGTCTGAGAAAAAGGGTTTTTGATAAGTAGTCAATAATATATTTAGATCTGCTGCAAGGTATCTGTGCTGGAAGGCATCATCAAGAACAATGGCCTCCACATCCGGATTTTCCGCAAGGATCATAGGGATAGCCAAGATTCTCTCTTCCCCTACAGCAACGCAAACCTTGTTCTTATATTTTGAATAAATCTGAAATGGTTCATCACCAATGTCTGCGGGAGAACTAGTCTCTGTGGCCAATCTATAGCCATGGGTTTTCCTTCCGTAGCCCCTACTCAAAACGCTCAAATTAAATTTACTCGAAAGCCTATTGATCAAAAACTCAACGAAAGGCGTTTTACCTGTACCTCCTACGGCTAAGTTCCCTACCACAACTGTTGGCACCTCGAATGGTTGACTTTTTTTAAGACCCACGTCAAACATCCTGTTTCTCAATGCAGTGACTCCGTCATAGATTAAAGCAAAAGGAAACAGTAAAAAATCAACAAAACGCATTGGTGTTTTTTTTGTAGTTTTGAGAATAAAACGAAAGCAAATATATGGTTTATTTGATTAAGGATATCATAACTTATCTGGAAAACCTAGCACCAACAGCCTATCAGGAAAGTTATGACAATGCAGGATTAATCGTTGGTAATGGTCAGGCAGAAGTAAAAGGCATTATTTGTTCACTAGATGTGACGGAAGAGGTGGTTCAGGAAGCCATTGAAAAAAAATGCAATCTAATCGTTGCACACCATCCCATTATTTTCGGCGGATTGAAGCAATTGACAGGTAAAAACTATATTGAACGTACAGTAATAGCTGCCATCAAGAATGACATTGCTATTTATGCAATCCATACCAATCTTGATGCAGTAAACCAGGGAGTCAATCGCAAGATAGCTGAAAAAATAGGATTGTTAAACCCTCAAATTCTCGCCCCTAAAAAGGGTATTGTTTCCAAATTAACCACCTTTATTCCTAAAGGAGAGGAAGAAGATGTACTAAAAGAATTATTTGAAGCAGGTGCAGGGAATATTGGAAATTACTCCAATTGTAGTTTTCAATCAGAGGGTACCGGAAGTTTTCTTCCTAAAGAAGAAGCAAAACCAACCATTGGCGAAAAAGGAAAGCTCGCTTTTGTTGAAGAGACACGTGTTGAATTAATTTTCCCAAGTCATCTGGAACATAAAATTATCCAAACATTAAAAAAGGCTCACCCTTATGAAGAAGTCGCCTATTACCTTCAGGTGCTTGAAAATAAAAATCAGGATGTAGGCTCAGGAATGATTGGAAGTTTACCAGAACCAATGGAAGGAGAAGATTTTTTACTTTACCTTAAGTCCTCAATGAACTTAAAGGTGCTTAAACACACTAAAATACTGAACCGAAAAGTAGAGAAAATAGCCATTTGTGGGGGTGCAGGGGTATTTCTATTGAATCATGCTAAAAAATCCGGAGCAGATGTTTTTGTCACTTCAGACATAAAGTATCATGAGTTCTTTGATGCAGAAAACAGTATCCTATTGACAGACATAGGACATTATGAAAGCGAAATTTATACAAAAGAACTTTTAAAAGATATATTGTCACGAAAATTTAGTAATATTGCAACCTATTTGACAAATGTAATTACAAATCCTATAAGTTACCTATAGTACATGGAAAGTCCAGTCGCACAGAAATTAGAAGCAATTCTCAACTTACAAAATATCGATTCCCGTCTTGATGCAATTTTTAAGGTGAGGGGAGCTCTTCCTGAGGAAGTCCAGGATTTAGAGGATGAAATAATAGGATACGAAACCCGTTTAAGCAAATTTAATGCTGACATATCCTCAATGGAGGATGAGATCAAGAAGTATAAAGATGCCATAAAAGATTCCGAAAAACTGATCAAAAAATACCAAGATCAGCAAATGAATGTTCGGAACAACAGGGAGTATGATGCAATTACCAAAGAATTGGAATTGCAGGATCTAGAAATCCAAGTATCCAAAAAGAAAATAACCGAGACTCAAGTAAGGATTGAGAATAAAGAAAAAGATATCGCAGACCTGAATGAAATCTTAAAAGACAGGCAAAAAGACCTTGATCAAAAGAAAGGGGAATTGGACACCATTGTCTCTGAAAGCGAAAACGAAGAGAAAAAGCTTAGGAATGAAAGGGAGAAAGCTGCCAAAAAGGTAGAGGAGCGGTTGATTAAATCTTACGACAAAATTAGAATCAATGCCAAGAATGGTTTGGCCGTAGTATTGGTTAAGCGTGGTGCTTGTGGCGGTTGTTTCAATATTGTTCCCCCTCAAAGACAAGCTGAGATCAGGGAAAGGAAAAAGATAATAGTTTGTGAACATTGCGGTAGAATTCTTGCTGGGGTTGAAGACGAAATCGTCGAAGAGCCAAAACCAAAAAGAAAAAGAAGCAAAAAATAAAATAGTAAAAATCCGGAAATTAAAATTCCGGATTTTTTTTTTTGACTTAATCCATTTTCACTATTGATTCGTATATCTATATTATATATATTACGAATCTATGAAAAAGGTATTTTTATTTTTTCTGGCAAGTATGATCGGGTTTCTTTCTTTTGGAAAAGAAAGAAACGACAAAACCTTTTTGATAATTTTTGATAAGACTGAACTTGCACACCACCAAGCAAGTTTAGGGCTCATGGAATTGAATATTTCCAGCACTTTTGAAACCAAACTTTACACCGGCAATTCTGAGACTGCACTAATTGTCACTGTTCCTTTTACTGACTGGACTGTCTGCGATATGGGGCGATCTATTGTAAAAGTTTCCGACAACAAAGAATTGCCTTTGGAACAAATCGCTTTTAGGATCATTGACATGGATGCAAGTCAGAAAAACTTTAAATCACTGCTTAGTGAGACCAAAGAAAATCAAGAAGAAGTCAATAGCCCCCTCATAAAGCTTGACTTATAATTCTTTCATCGTTAATGGTGAAGGATGGTAGCTGTCCAAGTATATCTTTCCGTCTTCTTTTTCTTCCAACAAATAACAACAGAGATTTTCATGCTTGAATACATCCATATACCTTAATTCATACCCCAACACTACGGTCATTAATATCCTTATGGCTCTGCCATGCATACAAACAAGAATATTCTCTCCGCCTGTAGTGAGGATATAATCAAAAGCACGTTTTAGCCTTATGGCCACTTGCCTCGGCGATTCACCTCCTTCAATTTTAAAATCCAACTCGCCAGTAGACCATCTTTGAAGCATATTCACATAGTACTGGTTCTCTTCATGGTCCATTGGTAAACCTTCGTAATTTCCCCAGGAAATTTCATTTAAATCCACCAGCTGTTCTTGGTAAATATCCGGCTTTAAAAACTGGGCAATAGATTGCTTTGTTCGTATGAGGCCTGAATGATAAATATGGTCAAAAGGTACATTTTTAAAGTTCTCATAAAATGCAGCAGCTTGTTTTTTACCGGTGGCATTAATCGGCGCATCAATGCCACTTCCTTGGACAACTCCCTTTAGGTTGTAATCCGTTTGCCCATGCCTTACTACATATATTTTTTTAGTGCTCAAGATTCCTTAATTTTGGTTCAAGGTTCAAAGAAAAAAATTTTATCCCACATAACATGGTATTTAGTAAAAAACCCGACCTTGATTTTATAAATCAAATGGGAAAAGACAATATGCCCGGCTTTCTGGAAATCAATTTTACAAAAATTGGTGATGATTTCCTCGAAGCAGAAATGCCTGTAAATAATAAAACCAAACAACCCATGGGTTTGTTACATGGTGGAGCAAATGTAGTATTGGCTGAAACCTTAGGTTCAATTGCAGCCATACTTACCCTAAACCTGGATACCCACTATGCTGTAGGCTTAGAAATAAATGCCAACCACCTGAGGGCGGTGAAGGAAGGAAAGGTACTGGGTAGGGCTACACCTCTGCATATTGGGAGAAAAACCCAAGTTTGGGAAATTAAAATTACTGATAACAAAGGGAAGCTCTCCTGCATTAGCCGAATCACCATGGCTATATTACAGAAGTAAACTTTATGGAAATCACCAATACTAAAACTAGCACCTCAAAGGAACATCTTATTTCTTCCCTTTTTGTTAAAGCTATAAGAAAGAATGCCGCGATTGCGGTTTGGAGAAAACCAAAGGCATCAAAAATAGAGATCATCATAGATGAAGACCTTCATGCAAACGGAGAAAGCCTGAAAGAATTGGATGACCTCCCTCCTGGATTTATGGCCCATCCCTTTCAAGCCTCAGCGGTGCATTCCCCTATTTATATTAAAGCAGGAAATTATAGTTCCATTGATCTTAAAGGAAATCATCAGGATGACGAGCAAAGTGAAGATTTTTCTGAATTTGAAAACACAGCTACTACAGTACTTGCTACAGAAATAAGAAATTTTATCAGCACGGCAAAAAGTAAATCAAACACCTCAACCACATCCAAGGAGGCATTTTTAACAACAGTAGAAAAAGCCATTGCTGCCATTAAGTCCGGGGATCTGTATAAAGTAGTACCGGCAAAAACCAAATGCATTGACCTCCCCGAAAATTTCGACTTGGCTTCAGTATTTCTTACTCTTTGCGAAGCTTACCCAAATGCTTTTATCAATTGTTTTTATAGTGAAAACACGGGTTTTTATATCGGGGCAAGCCCGGAAACTTTGATTAGAACCAAAGGTGATGAATTCTTTACCATGGCTTTGGCGGGTACTCAGATAGCAAAAGGAGAAAACCCTTTGAAAAATGCAGCATGGACTCAAAAGGAAATAGAAGAACAGGCATTGGTTAGTCGGTACATCGTTGACTGCTTTAAAAAGACCCGATTAAGGGAATACAAGGAAATCGGCCCAAAAACTACTGTGGCAGGAGGGCTTTTGCATCTCAAATCCGAATTTTGGGTAGACATGAGCGCTACTAACTTCCCTCAACTAGGAAGTGTGATGCTAGACTTGTTGCACCCTACTTCAGCAATTTGTGGCATGCCGAAAGACCAAGCACTTGAGTTTTTACAATCAGAAGAATCCTTTGATCGGGCCTATTTCTCCGGATTTATCGGACCTGTAAATATGGATGAAGAAACCACACTGTACGTCAACCTCAGATGCGCCATGTTGGCCAATAAAAAAATCTGGCTATATGCCGGAGCGGGTATTACCGAAGACTCTGTACCGGAAAAAGAATGGGAAGAGACAGAAATGAAATGTAATATTATAGGCCAGTTTTTACAAACAAAAAAGTAATTGTGATACTTCCCCACCTTACCTACTTAGCTTCCATCTGCGCCAATAAGGGTGTCACCGAGGCGATCCTCTCTCCGGGTTCACGTTGTGCTCCGGTTTCACTGGCTTTTATTAGACATCCCGATATCCATTGCCGAATCATTCCTGATGAGCGTTCTGCCGCATTTATTGCAATGGGCATGGCTCAACAGAAAAACAAACCTGTTGTTTTGATCTGCACCAGTGGCTCAGCGGCATTGAATTATGGCCCTGCCATAGCTGAAGCTTATTACCAGCAAATCCCCTTATTGGTGCTGACTGCAGATAGACCTGCTGAATGGATTGAACAATGGGATGGCCAAACCATTCGGCAAGAAAATATTTATGGACACCATATTAAAAACAGCTACACCTTCCCTGATGAGGTATCTCATCCGGATAAATTATGGCATGCCAAAAGGATAATTAAAGAAGCCCTTATTCAGTCGGAAGATTTCCCAATGGGACCGGTGCACATCAATATACCATTGAGAGAACCTTTTTACCCACAAGCCAATGAACAATACCCCTTTGATCTTACGGATCTTGAACCTGATTTGGACCTCCACCTCCCCACTTCCACTTTTAGAGAAGAAAGTGTTGTCCAATTAAAAACAGAAATAAAGAAATACCAAAAGGTATTGATTATTCCAGGCCAACAGCGTCCTGATAGTAACATTAAGCATTTGTTGAAGTCTATTGCTGAAAATCACCAAGCTGTGGTAATTACAGATGCCATCAGCAATATGTCTCAGGAGGCTACAATTAAGCATCACGACCTATTATTGATAAATCAAACAGAAAAAATGGTTCCGGAGCTGATTATTAGCTTTGGCAAATCCATTGTTTCAAAGGCATTGAAGTTGTTTTTAAGACAGCAGAAAATAGCCCACTGGCACATACAACAAAATGGTCAGGTTCCTGATACTTATCAAAATTTAAATCAAATTATCAGGCTGAAGCCAAAAACATTTTTAGATTTCTTTAGAAAAGAAGCCAATAAATTGGAGACAAACTTTGAAAATGAATGGCTGAAAAAAAACGCTACTGTCAAAACCAAATTACCAAGTTTACTTGAACAAGCACCATTTGGGGAATTAAATGCTTTAGAGAAAATACTAAAGGCTCTACCGGCTTATGCAAAGCTACACATCGCCAATAGCATGGCCGTGAGAAATGTAAACTTTTTAGGACTAGGCGGAGATGATCTTGAGATTATTTGTAATAGAGGGACAAGCGGGATTGATGGATCAAACAGCACAGCTGTAGGTTGTACATTTACCACCAAGGAGCCGGTGGTATTGGTCACCGGAGACATGGCATTCTTTTATGATAGAAACGCATTTTGGCACCAATACAATCTACCCAACCTCCGGATAATTCTATTTAATAATCAGGGGGGTGGGATCTTCCGAATGATCGATGGGCCCTCTAAATTGCCTGAATTGGACGAATATTTTGAAACCAAACAAAAGCTAAATGGCAAATTTTTGGCTGAGGAGTTTAATTTCCACTACCGTGAGGTAACAGGCATGGGTGACCTTTTATCCGAGCTACAAACCTTTTTTGACAAGTCGCTAAACCCAAAACTACTAGAGATAAAATGTGACAGTGAAACCAATACCAATACCTTAAAAATGATAAAAGAAACACTCAAGGTGTAATAAACCAGTTTTTTGCACTAAATCTGAGGTTTATTTTTTTTACCACCTTAAACAAACCACTTTTTAGAGGAATAGTTACCCACTCAACCAAGATTATTTAATAGGATTTCTCCTCCCAGACATAGTCGGGGGTAAAGCCTATATCGTGTTTATGGGAAGTATTGTAATCAAAGGAAAATCAGGCTGTTTGGAGATTTCACCTTAATGGTCCTATGGTGAAATTGAAAATAGCAACAAAATGGCTGATTTTGTAGTGATTTCAGCACGTAATAGATTATGAATTTCGGGTTCAACCGGACTTCAAAGGTTCATTTTCTGAAAATAATTGAAAACCGCTTGCTGTGGCTACGGAAGAATCTCTATACCAGTTAAATTTGAATAAAATTTAGGACAAACATTCATTTGTTTTTTCTAAATTTATGGATTGACAATAAAACTCAAATTCATGGGACAGGAATTTACAAGTAAAGAAAAAACTCCTCTGGAAAATATAGAAGACTGGGAAGCTGATTTAAAGGTCAGGTATCCAAAGCCTAAGACAGAAGAAACCAAGGAAAAATCTGATTACCGCAATTATCATGATTCCGAAAGAGTGGACACCGTCAAGGAATTTTATCGGCTCAATCATCAATACCAAACGGTCGATTTTGTAAAGGAAAAGCAAAAGGAGTTCCTCACTTTTGATAAAAAAGAAATGTCATTTTGGGAGGCAATTGATTACCTCAACACCTTGGTGGATGATTCTGACCCTGATACTAGTCTAGACCAACTTCAACACTTGCTACAAACCTCAGAAGCCATAAGAGCCGACGGACATCCTGATTGGTTTGTATTGACAGGATTTATCCATGATTTCGGCAAAATACTCTGCTTATTTGGAGAGCCGCAATGGGCAGTTGTTGGAGACACATTCCCAGTAGGATGCCAACATTCAGACAAAATTGTTTATCCCGAATTTTTTGAGTCAAACCCTGACAGCAAAGACGTTCGATACAATACCAAGTATGGGATGTACGAAAAAAACACCGGACTTGACAATGTCAACATGTCTTGGGGTCACGATGAATATTTATACCAATTGGTGAAAGATCAACTACCGGAACCGGCCTTATACATGATAAGGTACCATTCTTTCTATGCCCAACACCGGGAGAATGCTTACGACCATTTGATGAATGATCATGATAGGGAAATGTTTAAATGGGTGGATAAATTTAATCCCTACGACTTGTATTCTAAAGTCCCTGTCCCACCTGATGCAAAAGCATTGCGGCCATATTATGAAGATTTGGTAGCGAAATACCTTCCCGCGACCTTAAAATTTTAAACATTCCCAGCTAATAAACCCAACCTTGATTGCTGCCCATAAAATTGGGGCAGCAATTTAACTTTATACTATGCTCACTGCCTTAACCTTTATAGGATTTACATTATTTGTTGCAATTTTTTCATGGTACAAATTAAGGAAGGATGACATCAGTTCAAGAGATGGCTATTTCTTGGGAGGTAGATCTCTGACAGGAGGAGTAATTGCAGGTTCCATGATATTGACCAATATATCTACGGAGCACTTGATCGGACTCAATGGATCTGCTTATAAAAATGGAATGATCATCATCGCCTGGGAGGTTACTAGTGCCATAGCATTGGTTATTGCGGCTTTGTACTTCCTACCCATATACCTTAAAATGGGTTTAACCACCATTCCACAATATCTTGAACAACGGTATGATGGAACCACGAAAACCATTGTAGCATTTTTATTAATGGTATCCTTTGTAGTGACCTTACTTCCTATAGTATTGTATACAGGAGCCATTAATTTGGAAAGTATTTTTAATGTTTCAGAGGTATTCAATGTGAGTCAATCTGAAGGAATTTGGATCACGGTGGTAACCATTGGGGTAATAGGTTCCATATATGCCATTTTTGGTGGATTGAAAGCCGTGGCTTTGTCAGATTCCATCAATGCCATTGGTCTATTAATCGGTGGGCTTTTGGTACCAATTTTTGCACTATGGGATATAGGTGATGGCAATATTATAACAGGTATGTCCAAAGTATATGACTACGCGCCAGAGAAGTTTAATGTCATTGGTAAAGAAGATTCAGTCCTTCCTTTCAGCACCATATTTACGGGCCTTATGATCAATCAATTGTACTTTTGGGGGATGAATCAAACCATCATTCAGCGTGCCTTTGGAGCAAAGAATATGGCAGAAGCCCAAAAAGGACTGTTATTCACAGGGATGATGAAAATCTTTATCCCTTTAATCATTGTTATCCCCGGTATAATCGCCTATTACTATTACAATGATCAGTATTATGACAACCAGGACTTTATTTATCCTGTCTTATTGACACGTGTTATGCCGCTAGGCTTGCTTGGTTTTTTCGCTGCAGTTGTGCTCGGGGCAATATTAAGTACCTTCAACAGCGTATTAAATTCTGCTGCAACAATTTTTAGTCTTGACATCTACAAAAAATTAATAGACAAAGAATCAAGTGACAAAAAATTAGTTTATGTGGGGCGTTTAAGTTCACTTACTTTGGCGGTATTTGCCATTTTAATTGCCCCACTTGTAGGAAATGCACCGGAAGGACTTTACCAATTGATGCAGCAATTGAACGGAATCTTTTTTATTCCCATCGCTTCTATTTTAATTGCGGGATTTTTCATTCCAAAAATCACTGCAAATGGAGCCAAGGTAGGCTTGTTTACAGGTTTGTCATTTTATTTGCTTACCACTTTTATATTTGATTCAGGCATTCACTTTATACACATTTGGGCAATTGAATTTATCATTAATCTTATGGTCATGTTTGCTGTCAGCCATTATTTCCCCGGAAAACCCAACACTTTTGTCAGGAAGGCTCCGGTTTTAGAAATGAAACCGTGGAAATTTGCTAAGCCTGTGTCTTTGGGGCTTTGTGTCATTACTTTATTAATTTACATCTGGTTAGGTAGCTAAACCAATTTTGTATTTTAGTAAGTTTGACTAACTAATGAAAGCGAGGAAAAAAGGTTATTTTACCTGAAAAAATTTACAATTAGCAGTGCTCAGAATGTAAGTTTTTTCTACACTTATTCTGGTTTTATTGGGCATTAGAAAATTTAAAATTATTGTTTAATAAATCTTAAAACATGGTTTTTAATTGTATTAAGGCCTAGTTTGCTTTTGTAAGCGGTCAGTCTATTCAATATTTTTTTTCTATTTTTGTGCTGTGAAATTTGGCAAACATAAAATAGGGGCATTTTTAACCAGAGTGGTATTGACCAATTTATTGGCTATCTTTTTAATTAGTCTTTCTGTTGCAGAAGGAGAAAAGGCCATGTACAATTTCCCCTCGCCAGGATTCGAAATTGGAATGTTGGATTATGATTATCTGGATTTCCCAACTTCCTTGACAAGAACATTCACCAATTACTCTCCCCAAAAAAACGCTTTATTACCTACTTTTTATTTGAAGGCAATTGATTTCAAAAGCCTGATAATAACTTCATTGAATAATCCCAAAAGAATCTGTACATCAGCTTCACTCAGGCAACTTAAACGAATCATCTCTTTGGTGATTTGTAAAAATGCCCCCTGAGTTAAGGTTCAACTGTATATTTTAGTTTTATAAGTAAAATATATGGGAAAAATGTCAGAAAACGCCCCTTAATAATCCGGTAAATATGCCATAAATATTCTAAGGCCTATATACCAAAAAATCATAGTATCAATTTATTGTAATTTTAACTTTATTTAAAAGAAATGTTAAACACAAACCAATGGTTCAGGTCTTCCTTTTTGGAATACCGAACAATCATCACATTGCTTTATTTGGCAGGGATTGCTTTCACATCCGTGTCATGTAGTGAGGGAAACGGAAAAGGCAAAAAGAATGCTGAAGTATTGGAAGTTCCGGTCTTTACATTATCTCCTAAAAGCATCGAAGTGCCTCAAACCTATGTTTGCGACCTTCAGGCCATCCAATTTGTTGAGGTTAGGTCTAAGGTGGAAGGTTTTGTAGAAAACATTTATGTGGATGAGGGAGAAAGTGTTAAAAAGGGTCAACCATTATTTCAGTTGTCCTCCGCCGAATACAATGAATTGGTAAATTCAGCTCAAGCCAAATTGATGCAAGCAAAAGCAGAAGAGAAATCTGCTAGCTTGGAAGTGGAAAGGCTTAAAGTGCTGGTAGATAAAAAAATCTATTCCCAATCTGAGTTAGAGTTGGCCCAATCCAAAAAGGAAATGGCGCAATCTGCGATTTTGGAAGCACAATCCATGCTTAAAAATGCTCAGGTAGGTTTGTCCTATACAACTGTAAAGGCACCGTTTGATGGGATTGTCGATAGGATTCCTTATAAAACAGGTAGTCTTGTGAAAAGTGGCGATTTATTGACCAACATCACGGATATCAGTGAAATTTTCGCTTACTATAGAATTACTGAAAATGAATACCTTGAGTTCATGCGAGGAGAGTTAGACAAGGAGTCTGATAATGAAGAAATGAATCAGCAAGTGACAGAAACTTTGCAAAAAGAACAAGAGGAAATTTCTCTAATCATGTCTGATGGAGTGGTTTATCCTTACAAAGGAAAACTAGAAACCATGGAAGCAGATTTTGAACAAGGTACAGGCTCTATCGCCTTAAGGGTAAGGTTTCCAAACCCAGATCAATTGATCAAGCATGGTGCTAGTGGCAAAGTACAAATGAAGAGTATGCTTAATGACGTTTACCTAATTCCTCAGAAATCTACTTTTGAGATCCAAGAGTACAATTATGTATACTTAGTCGATAGTGAAAACAAAGTCAATGTTCGTAGTTTCCGTCCATTGGGAAGACATGGGTTATTTTACATCGCTCAAGACTTCAATCCCAATGACAAAGTTGTTTTAGAAGGTATTCAATTATTGAAAGATGATGTAACCGTCAAAACAAACCCTGTTGGGGAAGAAGAAATTTACAAATCCTTGGACATCAGCCTATAAAGGTTAAAAATATTTTCACATGTTTGATTTATTTATAAAAAGGCCTATCCTTTCGACGGTGATCTCAATTTTGATCACTTTGCTAGGATTATTAGCCCTGCTGGGATTACCAGTGACCCAGTTCCCGGAAATTGTTCCACCCTCTGTTACCGTAACTTCCCAGTATCGTGGAGCAAATGCAGAGGTGGTAACCAAAGCTGTTACCACCCCACTCGAAAGGGCCATCAATGGGGTGCCGGGAATGACTTATATGTCTTCTGTAAACACCAATGATGGTGTATCTGTGATCACCGTATTCTTTAATGTAGGTACAGATCCGGATCAAGCAGCTGTAAACGTTCAAAACAGAGTAGCGACAGTAGTAGATGAGCTCCCGGAGGAAGTAATTCGTGCGGGTGTAATGACAGAGAAGGAAGTTAACTCTATGTTGCTTTACCTTAACCTTATTACTTCCGATACTACTCAGGACGAGAAATTTGTATATAATTTTGCAGACATCAACATCCTTTCGGAATTAAAGAGGATTGACGGTGTAGGTAGGGCTGAAATCATGGGTAATAGAGATTACGCCATGAGGATTTGGTTAAATCCGGACAGAATGGTTGCTTACAACCTCACCCCACGAGATATAAGCGATGCCATACAAAGCCAAAACGTAGAAGCAGCACCGGGAAAATCAGGGATTAGCTCTGATAGAGATCCGCAGGCTTTACAGTATGTATTAAAATATACCGGTAAATTCAATCGTCAAGAGGATTACGAAAACATAACACTAAAAGCGCTTCCTGATGGATCTTTGTTAAAAATACGAGATGTCGCTGAGGTAGAGTTTGATTCTGAAGATTACAATATGGTATCGATGACAGATGGGCAACCTTCTGCATCCATTATGATTAAGCAAAGACCGGGTTCCAATGCCAGGGAAGTAATTCAAAACATCAAAGATAAAATGGCTGAGCTAGAGGAATCTTCATTTCCTCCAGGTATGTCTTATAATATTTCTTATGATGTATCACGATTTTTGGATGCTTCCATATCTGAAGTAGTTAAAACACTAATAGAGGCCTTCTTGTTGGTGTCCTTTGTGGTTTTTATCTTCTTACAGGATTGGAGATCAACACTTATCCCTGCCATAGCAGTACCTGTATCACTTGTTGGAACTTTCTTTTTCATGAGTCTATTTGGCTTTTCCATCAATATGCTTACACTATTCGCGATGGTATTGGCAATTGGTATTGTGGTAGATAATGCCATTGTGGTGGTAGAAGCGGTACACGTGAAAATGCATCAAGATGGACTCAATGCCCAAGATGCTACATTTGCGGCCATGAAAGAAATTGGTGGAGCCATTATCGCCATTACATTGGTAATGTCAGCAGTATTTGTCCCGGTAAGTTTTCTTTCCGGTCCCGTAGGGATTTTCTATAGGCAGTTTTCTTTGACACTGGCCATCGCCATTGTGATTTCAGGTATCAACGCACTTACCTTGTCTCCTGCCTTGTGTAGTATTCTACTTAAACCCGTTCACCATGAAGGCAAGAAAAACATTGTCAGCAGGTTCTTTGTAAAATTCAATGAAAAATACGATGCTTTCTCCGGCAAATATGCCGGGTTAATTGGTAAGACTGCCGGAAGGAAAACCATAACTTTTGGGCTATTAATCCTGTTTTTCTTCCTTACTTATGGAATGACTCAAATCTTACCCTCAGGTTTTATTCCAAATGAAGATCAGGGGATGATCTATGTCAATGTGACCACTCCTCCAGGTTCTACCATGGATAGAACACAGCAAATAATGGATGATGTGCAAGCTTCTATTCTTCCTTTTGATGAGGTAGAAACCATATCTACCCTTGCAGGTTACAGTTTGTTAACAGAAACAGCAGGTGCTTCTTATGGTATGGGGATGATCAACCTTGTGGCTTGGGAAGACCGTGAGGAAGATGTAAATGCACTTATTGAAAAATACCAGGAAAGGACCGCACACATAACAGGAGCAGCCATACAGTTTTTCGCTCCTCCTCCTGTTCCGGGATTTGGTAATGCATCAGGTTTTGAATTGCAGATGCAAGACAGAACCGGCGGGGATTTGGCATTTACTGCCTCCACAGTAGAGGATTTCCTTAACGAAGTAAGGGCACGGCCTGAGATTCAGGAGGTATTTACCAACTTTGATCCATCCTTCCCTCAGTATATTTTAAGGGTAGATCATGACAAGGCAGCAAAACTTGGGGTAGACATTAGAGAGTCAATGGAGACCCTTCAGAGTTTTATTGGTAGTTATTACAGTTCCAATTTTATTCAATTTGGACAAATGTATAAGGTAATGCTTCAAGCCTCTCCTGAGTTCAGGACTAACCCAGAGTCACTCTTGAAAATGTACACCAAGAACAATCAAGGTGAAATGGTTCCATATTCCAACTTTGTCAATTTGGAAAGAATATATGGTCCGGAGCAACTGACAAGGTACAATATGTTTATTTCAGCCATGATCAATGGAGATGCCGCTCCGGGTTATTCAAGTGGGGACGCCATTCGAGCAGTAGAAGAAACTGCAGTAGCAACTTTGCCTAGAGGTTTCAATATTGATTGGTCGGGTATTACCAGAGAACAAATTGCTTCGGGTAATCAAGCGGTATATATCTTCCTCATTTGTTTGGTTTTTGTATACCTATTACTTGCTGCCCAGTATGAGAGCTATTTACTTCCTCTGCCGGTAATTTTATCCTTACCTGCCGGTATATTTGGCTCCTTTTTATTGTTACAAATTACAGGATTGGAGAACAATATCTATGCACAGGTATCATTGGTAATGCTTATTGGTTTGTTGGGTAAAAATGCCATCCTAATCATTGAGATTGCGGTACAATCCAGAGAAAAAGGTATGGGTATTTTGGAATCCGGAGTACATGCTGCAGTAGAAAGACTACGTCCAATCTTGATGACCTCTTTTGCCTTTATTAGTGGTCTAATTCCTCTTGCATTGGCTAGTGGAGCCGGAGCCATTGGTAACCGAACCATTGGTACAGCAGCTGCAGGTGGTATGTTCATTGGTACTTTTGTAGGAATTATATTAATTCCGGGTTTGTATGTGGCTTTTGAATCTCTTTCGGCTTATTTAAACAAAAAGCCAGATAAAGCTCCTGTTACCGAAAAGGTGATCAATTCTACTGATCTTAAAACATCCTAAGGAAGTGGCGATGGCCGGATTTATTCCTGCCATCGTTTCTAAAACTGAACAAAATCATGAACAGAAATTCATACCAATATATCGTATTAATCCTCTTGGTGTTAAGTAGCCTAACAGCCTGTAAGGTTGAAAAAGCCTCTTTGGAAAATATCAAGGCGCCACCATCAAGTTACCAAGGCACCCAACTTGAAGGGGACAGTACCAATTTAGCCATGGTACAATGGAGATCCTTTTTTGCTGATGAGCATCTAAATCGATTGATTGAAAAAGGCCTTGAAAACAATCAGGAAGTTGCTAAAACCCTGGCGAATATCAGGATCGCAAGAGCAGCTTTATCCCGAGCAAAAATGGGGCAATTGCCTGAACTCAATCTTACTGCCGGAAGTAGTGTCAGGAAATTCGGTGATTACACCATGGATGGTGTAGGTAATGATGACACCAACCTTTCTTCTACTGTTCCAGAAGATAAAAGAATTCCTAAACCATATACAGATTTTATGGTTGGAGCTGAGTTCAACTGGGAATTAGACATTTGGGGCAAATTAAATATGCGTAAAAAGCAGGCTTTGTCTGAATACATGTCTTCAGTAGAAATGGGTAACCTTGCCCGTACTTGGTTGATTGCAGAAATAGCTAAAAACTATTACAACATTATCGGATTGGATGAAGAAATTGAAACTTTATTAGCCAATATTGCTTTCCAAGAACAAGCTTTTGAACTAGGTAAAAGCCTAAAAAATGCCGGTAAAGAAAGTCAATTGTCTATCGATCAGTTTGAAGCCTTGATGTTGAATTCAAAAGGAATTCTTGTAAGAAAAAGAAGAGAATTGAAACAAGCAGAATTAAATCTCTCTTATCTTATAGGTACTTATCCCGAGAATATTCAAAGAGAATCGCTATCTGAAGTTAACGTATTGCCTCCTGTCCTGGAAATAGGCCTGCCTTCTACCCTACTTACCAAGCGACCTGATGTTAGGGCTGCTGAACAAACCTTACAGGCAAATAACCTGGAAGTAGGCATCGCACGTACCGCCTTTTTCCCAACTTTTAATCTTTATGGGATGGCAGGATTCAATGCATTTGATTTTAGCAAATTATTCCTAAATCCTGCATCAACAGTCTACCAAATAGGTGGTGGGTTGGTCGCTCCTGTATTTAACAGAAGCAGGATAAAAGCAGCTTTCGAAACAGCCAAAGCCAAACAAAAGGTAGCTTTGTATGATTATGAACAAACAGTGTTAGGTGGTTATTTGGAAGTTTTGGGTCTGGTTAATGAATACCAAACTTTAAAAGAAGAGTTAACCCTAAAAACAGATGAGGTGCTTGTGCAAAGAAGATCTGTAGACAATGCAAATACCATGTTTAAAGTAGGTTACGCAGACTATTTAGATGTAATCAACAGTCAATCCAATTCATTGGCCTCTGAACTAGATTATATTGAATTAAAGGTTCAACAATTGCAAAGTATTGTGAGCCTTTACAGAGCCTTAGGTGGTGGTTGGGAGGAGTAATAGTTGAAACCCTAACTAAATAAACTGAGCTATTCGCTTAAAAAGTCCCCAATACAATTTTGTTTTGGGGATTTTTTGTCTCTGTAAGTCAAACTGAATTTTTAAATATTATTTTTTCTCAGATTATATAATAGAATTTCCAGAACTTTGTTAGGGTTTTAAACTTAAGAAAATCTTCAAACGGCACAATAAGATGCCTTGTAGTGATTTCAATTGTTAATAGTTTGTCATTGGACCTTTCGATCACTTATTTAGTAATGCTAGGATTTAGCTCATTCCAAGCCATTGACACTAGCAATAATTACTTCCCTAGGTTTTCCTTAAAATTGAAGAGAAAAAAATATTCTTAATTAATAGCAGTGATATTTTTTAAATGCTCGCATTGCCTTAATTTCGCTAAACTAAGCCAAACTCACCCTTAACTTTCATCAACAGTCATTAGCCATGGAAAGTGAATCATTTCAAAAAGAAACATTTGATCAAGTCGATTATTCCGAAAACCGAATGGAAGGTGAAGCCTACGAACAATGCCTCTTCTCCAACTGTAATTTCTTTAATAGTGATCTTTGCAGGATAGAGTTTATGGATTGTCAATTTATTAATTGCAACTTTTCCATGACCAGTATTATAGATGCGGCTTTTAAAAATGTGGCATTTCAACAATGTAAATTAATGGGAATAGATTTCAGTAAATGTGATGACTTTTTATTTTCGGCTTCCTTTACGGGTTGCACTCTTGATTATTCCATTTTTCAAGCCAAGAACTTAAAGAAAGCCAAGTTTGACCACTGCTCATTAAAGGACGTTGACTTTTCTAATGCTGACCTAAGCTTTGCTATATTTGATACATGTAACCTACTTCAAGCCACATTTTATAACAGTATATTAGAAAAGGCTGATTTCAGGACAGCTATTAACTACAGTTTTGATCCGGCATACAACAAAATTAAAAAAGCTAAATTCTCCCTGGAAGGATTACCCGGTTTATTATCTAAATACAATATAGAAGTGAATTATTGACCTATTCCAAGGTCTAAGCCATAAATGTTTCCTGTTTTGAAATATTAACCCTTACTATTTCAGTTCGGCATTATTTTAGTGAACAACCTATTAAATTTTTCAATGGTTGGTTCAAATTATTCATAAATGTCAAAAAGGAAAACATCTAAATGGCCCTATATAATTTCATTTTTATTTTTAGGAAGCTTAATCAGCTTGTATTTTCTCAATTCATCTGTCCATCAATTTTTCAACGAAGCCTGGGAGGTGTTGGGAAGCAATGATGAACAAAGAATATCAAATTGGGTGAACCAGTTTGAGTTCTGGGGTCCATTAATAATTGTTGCAGCAATGGTGGTCCAAATGTTTATGTTTATCATTCCTTCTTTCCTGTTGATGGTCGTTACTGTTTTAGCCTACGGCCCTTGGTTAGGGTCAGGAATTATTCTTATAGCTATATTTACAGCTTCAAGCATAGGGTATGGGGTAGGAGTCAATTTTGGCACACCAGTTATCGATCGTTTGCTAGGAGAAAAAACCGATAAAAAAATCACCGGCTTTTTAGAGGATTATGGTTTCTGGGCCGTTATTGTAACTAGGTTATCTCCTTTTCTCTCAAATGACGCCATCAGTATCATTGCAGGTATGCTTCGGATGGGCTATTGGAGATTTATAGGATCTACAATGCTAGGTATATTACCATTAACAGCTGCAATAGCCATATTAGGAGAAAACAGAGAGGAGATGAAGACCGGTTTAATTTGGTTAGGGGCTGTGAGTTTGGTAGGATTTATCATATATGTTTGGTGGGATAAAAAAAGGAGAAATAAAAATTAAGTCCCTCGCCTAAAATAAATTAAGCGAGGGATTTACAAGCAAAGAATTCAAGCTAATGATTTTGGGAATTTTAATCCATTGTACCGCTATTTTCTACCCACTCTCCATTTAGCATTACTTTCTTAATGGAATACATGGATTTAATATCCTTAGAAGGATTACCTTCTACCAAAATTAAATCGGCTAACTTCCCTTTTTCAATGCTTCCCAATCTTTCTTCAGTACGGAAATATTCCGCATTGATAATGGTACTACTAGAGATTACTTCTAATGGACTCATACCTGCTGCAATTAGCAATTCCATTTCTCTTTGGTAAGCAAGTCCGGGTTTTACATATCGACCTGAATTGTGAGATCCTATAACAATTTTAACCCCTGCCTTATGAGCCATGCCTACAAATTCAAGCATGTTTTTAAATCCTTTGGCCTCATATTCTTTCACGCCATCGTCACCAAATTGCTTTTCAAATGTGGCAAGAGTCGGTGACAATATTACATTGTTTTTGGCAGACAAAGCAAGTACCTCTTTCACTCGGTCAGAAGATAAATCTATTTTTGACCACAACTGATACCTTCCTGCCCTACGGTTATTGCTGTCTTCCTGAACTGAATTCCTGAATTCTTCTGCATCTTTTGGGTCAGCAATAGAAGTACCAAAAGAAGTGACATGTTCAATCCCTTTTAAACCTGCTAAAATTGCATCGTCAGCATCTACCAATTCCAAGTGGGCCACTACAGGTATCTTATGAAAATCAGCTGTTTTAACCACTGTTTCTATGTACTTTAAAGGAAGTCTAAAATAAATTTTTATCCCGGATGCTCCATTCTCAACATACTCCCCAATTTGGGACCTGATATGATCTGCATCTTTCACTAAAGTGGCCTGTTGAACATATACTCCCGGGTAACCATCAAGGTGTGCACCGGTCACATAAACTCTGGGCATTTGGGTAGTAGCAAAATGCTGTGCCTGATAAAACCTGATGGGATGACCGGGATCTCTCATGGTAGTTACACCATTCCTAAGTAGGTTACTTAGAGATTTGTTATTATTGGCACTATGGAAATGAGCGTCAATTAGTCCCGGTAAAAGGCTCATTCCTTTCCCTTCTGTAACTTCTGCACCCTGAGGTATACTAACGCTATTTTCCGGTCCAATTTCAACAATTCTGTTTCCTTTGACCACCACTGTAATATTTTCACTAACAGGTCCGCCTAAACCATCGATAAGTCGAAGGCCTACTAACGCTTTTACCCTATCACCTGAAGGGCCTTCCGGTGGATTTATCTCCAATAAGGAAGGATTGGCCTCATTTTGAGAAAAAACCTTATTTGTGAAGAGCATGAGCCCAAGGCAAATCAACATTACCAGAGATCTAGAATCTTTAATTACAGTCATTTTTTATGTTATTTTGTGATATTTATCTATTAACTTTTTCTATTTGGATTATAAAAATATTGGCTAAAAGCCAAATAGTTTACGTTACCAAAATCTTTCAAGAAACTTAAGCATAAACAACAATCCCAACTTGATTATTGAAAAACCCCTTCCTAAAATACCATTAGCTTCTAAAGCTAAGTTGTTATTTTTATTTATTGAAATTTTGGTATAGGAATTAAAGAACATTAATTTATTATTTCACTTTGATCCAATTATTTTGGGTGATATTTGAAGTAGTCAAAGAGTCGATTTCGTAAAGCGTGGCAGTAGCATTTTCACCGGAGTACATTCCATTCATAAAATGGCAATCTGCTACTTGTGCTTGAATTCTAACAAGGGATTGACCATTTCCTATAATATTCATGGCATGGATAGAATTAATTTTTCCTGGCAGAGATTCCTCCCCATATCCCCTACCTCCGATGAGGATGGCATCATGACGACCCTCGTTGGCTTTAAAAACCACTCCATTGATATAAACATGGTGAATTCCGGCCTGATCACTAGCCCTAATAGCAATGGCGCGATACCTATTTTCACAGGAAATATTGGTGATCACTACCTGTTCTATATCATCTTCTGGTCCATACCACCTACTGGCTGTTACCATACTGTCAGTAATGTCCCCATTTTTTTTAACAAGTTCAGGGGCTGTATCAAGATTGGATAGTGCTATAAAATCATCTCCGGTGACTCCGGAAATATTGTCAATTCTAAAATTTTTACAGCCTTGCCTTAAATTGATCCCATCTTTATTAGACACCATATGCTGTTCTCCATTGACCCTTACAAATTCCTCATTGAAAATGGTTAGGTCAGATAGTTCGGCACCTATTGTGCGTTCAAAACTTATGGTCCAGCCATGGGTGTTTTCAAACCTTACATTTTTAATAGTAAAGTTTTTTACATAGCCGATTAACATCATTATGTTTCTCCAGTCGCCTTTTTGTTTCATCTCAGGGTTACCCGCATCTGTGCCATAGCTAACTCTCCAATTCCCTTTATCCTGCTCTTCCTTTGGATTCAATGTCAGCATTCTTGCTCCGTCTCCAGTAGACCTGGGATTGCTTGCCCCCTTCAAAATGGCTTTCCCTATCCCATATATATTTATATTTTCATTCCATTCAGGGTTAGTTATTCCTAATCCCACGTTATCGGATCTAAACATATTGTCCCTGCTGGAATTTGATAGTTGAAGGGTACAATTGTCTAAAATTAGCGTGAGATTGCTTGGTAATAAAATGGCACTATCGATCATCCAGACATTGGTACCATTGTTATTGATCTTAGGTATACGAACTAAATTCGAAGTGTTTTTGGCTTTTTGAATGGCCTGTAAAATCCGCTCTGTATCTGTACCATCGAAGTCATTGGGGTTGACTGATGCCTGCCCAGTCATTGCAAAGACATTATCAGGTTTTATTAATATAAAGTTTACGAAAAAGACACTTATTACAAACGCAATTAAATACTTGGGCATAAGGAGTTTAAATCTATATGGATTAATCTTCACAACTGTTTATTTAGGCAATTGTAAAAATAACTAAAACATGAATTTATCGAATAATTGTAAGTAAATTCAATATTATAACCATTTTAAACTCGGATTATGTAATAGG